>Ga0209395_1005472_pt1 | contig 14300 bp, 14 predicted proteins | sample GOMGulsemesocosm_3_FD_184635 | JGI IMG/M metagenome (GOLD analysis project Ga0209395, IMG submission 184635) | Methane-oxidizing microbial communities from mesocosms in the Gulf of Mexico - GOM9D Gulf of Mexico (SPAdes) (version 2) | ecosystem: Environmental > Aquatic > Marine > Cold seeps... | reverse complement strand
CTTGCCGTAGACGGCCCAAACCAGTAATTTCGGCGTACCGTTTTCGACTATCGGCTTAAGAACAACGAATGACTCGCCCTTCATGAACAGAAGAGCGTCTTCATTTTCGAGTAAAGTGATGGTGTCTTGATAGAAATCTGGCAATAGAGCGCGATCGCCAATCTGTTTCAGTGGCGATTTAATTAACTCTTTGCAGTCTTGAACGTCAAAACGTAAAAGCATGTTGGTACACGTGGCTTAGTTTCCAGTGTGTACCATTAAAAGAATTGGATATGTAAGGGTTGACAAACCTACTAGGGAATAAAGCCGTTCGCGTATTTGGCTTTCCAGTCTGCGAGTTGGCGCTTGGTGTAGCTGCCTCTCAACTTGAAGGACATGTATTCTGCATCGACGACTACTCCACGAAGAAACTGCCGGCTATCCAGCTCGCCAATCAGGCTCAACATACCAACGGCATCAAGAAGCGTTTCATCGTTGTTTGACTGACGCCAGTTTATCGACGCCCCTGTTGCAGTAAGCCCTCGCTGGGCCTTTCTCATCTTGCGTTCGTCGACTTCGGAGAATTGATAGATTTCCCCGCTACTAGCCGAAACGTCTGCCTCAAGAATGCTGAGTGAAGTGCCTTTCAAATCATCCAGTGAGGCCGGTACATCAAGAGGATCAAAGCTAAGATCAAGTGGCATTTATCACTACCTCTGTTGTTAGATGCTCGATCCCCTCAAACACAAAAGTGTAGGCTCCCGGCTCTGGAGTAGAAAAGCGCAGCTGATCATCAATAAGGGGCTGACGAATACCGCTCGGACCTGTCACCTCAACACCGATATAGTCCGGCACTTGGATCAGAGCTACACTTTCTCCATCGGCCTTAACTTTACTCGGGTAATATATATCTGCGCGACGCTTCATAACCTGAATGTGCGGCATAACTGATACATCTACATAGCTGTCCTCGTCGTTCCCGATAGCCGTGTCCGGCAACGCACCTTCACCACTAGATAAACCCCGCCTGAGATCGGCTGCAGGAACAGACACTTTGTGGCTGATTTTTCCAGTTTTCAAGCTATATACTAAGTACTCTGGAATCACTTTTTTACCTCTAACATCGAGAGAGACCGATTAGCCAAAATACAACTACTAAGCGTTGTCCTTGCTTGAATCTGAAAACTCATCCAGCCAGCAGCGCCGCCCGCATACCGATAAATCAATGCATCAAAGGTGTCGGTCATCTCAAGAGGATTACTAGTATAAGTCCAGCCTCGAATTCCCGTAGTGAGCTTCGTTGACCCATTAACCAAGATACGAAACTGACGCCCTTGTTGTTGTTGAGGGTTTTTTGCGTCGTTGGAATAGTTAATAAACACTGGCGCGCCGCTACTGTCGTAAGAAACTTGAGCAACAGTGGACCACCCAGAACTAATAGTTTGCGCTCCTGCCGCGAAATACGCGGTTGGGATTGTCACGGCTTGGTCCTGAAGCATCAGCGTATTAATGACGTTCACTACATCTGCTTTGATGCGAGTCGCTTCAATGTCACCGCGCGCGATGATACTAAGGAACTCTGCCGTGCCGTCTTTATTGATTTTCCAGCCGACGCTACCGGGTACGGAGTTGTCCGACTTAATGACCTGCCCAATCATCGCATTTAGAATATGGCCATCGCCCACTATCAGATCTGCAATAGAGCCAACAGAGGCAAATATTCGGTCAGCAGCCAAAGCGCCAACCTGAGTAACCTCAAGCTTTCCCGCTATATCATCAATGGACCCGCTAGGAGCGATCCCCGCGGTAGCGTTTAGAGGGCTAACAATGTTTAGCGCATTGACGTGCCGAACCCAGTAAAAAAAGTTCTCATTGTTATGGGTATCGGAATACATCGCGATTGATGATGTGCCGATGCGAACTGCCAATCCGTAATCGTCGGCGGACGATCGCCACACTTCAGTGTATGAATACCCATAAAATAGAGGTCGATCCCACGCGATAATGTTTTGAATCTGCGCAGCTGCTACAACTACACCCACCGGTTGTGTGGGAGGCTCTATAGTAGGTGTAGCCTCGATACCTTCCGGTAGTGTTGGCGCTGATATGGTGGCTAGTTCTTTGCTCCCCGCGCGCTTCGGAACTTTGATGTACCCCAGCGCCGCCAGATCCCGCCACGTCAGCGCCGAATCTAGCTTGTCACCCCGAGCTCCCATCAACTGCTCGATATTTTCCGAAAGAGCAACTATTTCACGCGGCTGCTTTCCAGATCTCGGAATTGGTGTAAACGTTTTGTGGGCCATTAAAGCTCGCTCATACTTGTGGCAATGGTCATTCGTGGTACGTGGCCTGTACCAGTCACTTCAAATTGAATCGCCCTACCCTGAAGTTTTGGAAGTTTGAAAACATTCACGGGGAGGCTTGCAACTGACAGTACTTCGATACCGTCGACCCAAAACTTCAAGCCAAGCTTGGTTGGGTCAGGTGAATCAACGCGCATACAGTTAAAGGGGATTTCAGGTATATCGAATACCTTTGAGCGCCAAGTCATTGTTAATGGCGTGTTGGCCGTATTCCATGAATTGAGCTGGCCACTAATTACCAAATAGAGTGTGTCGCTTTCGATGTCTGCATAGCCCGCTGTCGCATAAGTGCTGAGGCGAACAATGCTGCCGTCTTCGGGATCGAATACGAATCCGCCTACACCGGTACCATCGCCATTTGAGTCGCCATAGAACGCGAAGTACTTGTCTTCGTATCGATAGGCGTGAATGGTTTTTGGCTGAAATTGCTCCCAGTTCTTTTTCTTAATAATCGATTTGGTAATTAGCCTGGCACTGGATTCGGTCACTGCGACCAAACCGTCTGGACTCGCATACAGGATGAATGACCCCATATCGACGATCGATCGAGCGGAAACACAAGCCTGCATTTCATCGAGTTCTTCGACGCCCATTGCTGACGGGTGACCACCAGAAAGAATGTAGGGCTTACCTTCAGTAACGACGACAACGCCGTAACGACTGGGCGCCAGCGCGACAATGTCGTATTCAACAGAATGCCGGTACCCAAATGGATAGGCGTAAGGAAGGTACGGCTCAGAAACGCAAACTTCATTTCCCTTGAACACCGCGGTCGAACCATTCGCCAGTACAACAATTCCTTGGGCCCTTTCAGGTGGCGCCACGAAAGTCGAAGTGTCTATTACTCCGCCCAACGAATCACCAGTAACATCATCGATAAACGTCGTTGTGGCCAATGGAATCTTTGCAACAAACAGAAATTCGTCGGTGGTTCCGACTGCGGTGCGGTAAATCTTCTTATGAGTTATGTTCTGAGTGTTCTGTGTCGGAACTGGTAGCGTCAGCGTTGCAGTGTCATTCGGGTGCTTTGTTTCAATAGCAGCGCTTGCTGGGCCTTGCGGCCCCTCTTCTCCGTACTCAGTGACATAGGTCATGACGTAGTAACGAGTTTCGTCATCCGAATAATCCGCAGGATCGGCCCCTGAATCGTTTACAGTTCCACTAATTGAAATTGTTGGCGCTGGAACTCCCAAGTCATAGCTTGCCGCCGGCATCGGGTTCGAGCCCGTTGCTATTAGATTCGATGTCACTTTAGCACCAGCAGCATCGGTGTAATAAACACGCCGATACGCATCCTGAGCGATCGGGCTTTTGACAGCATGAACAAGATCGTTCCAGCTGAACCAGTGCTCGTTCTCGTATTTATGAAGAGAATGAACAACGCCTGCTCTCAAGCTCGCAGCGACGGCGGTAAGATCAAAGTACGGTTGAATGCGTCCGTGTTCTAAGTAAACATTTTCAGCGAACGCGGCCGCACTCGTTGGCAATGTCTTTTCGTCAGCCGCAGGTATCTCGCCACGCGGTAGAGTGATGTCAATCGCTGGCATTAATCAGGCTCGCTTTTACTTTGTAGGCGCAACGTAAAGGCTTTGTCTAAGTCGTCTTTGTCTTGAACTTCATCAGCGTGCGTTGGTTTGACTTTGTAACCAATATTGACTTGGCGAACAGTGCCATCGCTGTTGTTTATTACCGAGCGATAACCGTAATAGACCTGACCGGTATTGCGATCAGTAGCCTTTACGAAAGACCAACCCTTTTGTAACGGATCAGAATTCTTATCACTGAGTTGTTTTTTACCCCAATATACGATGTCGCAATCATTCACGAAGCAGGCGAAGAATCGACTAGTACGCTTTGCTTTATTGAATGGGTTTCGTGTTGCCCATCGATACATGGCGCCAAACGAATACTCTTGACCAGCATTGCGCGCAGAGTGTTTACCGCTAGGCTCACCCGCTAACCCGTCCTCTAGATTATTCCACGGATCTAGCCACGCTATCGGCGTTGCCATATAGACGTGATTACCGCTAGCGCCTTGATCGATGTAACGCTGCTTGTGCTTCGTCGCGAATTCGCCAAATTGGTTGCGCATCGGTCTCGCCGTCAGTATCACCAAGGGCGCCAGAAACACGGTCGCGAGAACGCCCAGCGAAAACGGAACACCAACACGCCACCACAGACAAAAAGCCGCCCAGCGCTCTCGCAGAGGAATTTCTTTAGGCAGCTGAAACCAGCAAACAACAGACACAAAAAAGGCCGCGATTAGCAGCCCTGTTAAAGCGATTAATATGTAGTAAAGCCAAGTCATTAGCTGGGCATCCTTATGGGTAGTTTGGTTGATTTTGTACTGACTAAAACAGTGTTTTTGTTGTTGTCGGTGGCGGTGCTTGTGTTATTCACAACATTAAACTCATTGTCATCGCCCCACCCGCTACCATTCCATTTAGTCCAGTAGAGAACTCCTGAAGAGTTCCTGACATCACCGTCCGGGTATTGCGTGTAATCAGTGTAGGTAAAAGAACCTGTTACTGCTGAGGTAACGACTACAATACCCGCTCCAGATCGCACTCGATATGCAGTACCAGCCATATAGGACACAGCTATATCACCATCCACTAGGGGGAAGTCAACTGGCGCATCAGCACCGCTGTCATAGATCATCTCCTTGGCTGCCACTACCAATTGCGGCTTAGCCTCATCTGATAAGTAAGGGAGAGCCTTGGCTGCTGGAGAAGTGCCAACAAGGTTAATCGTGTCGTGCGTCAATGCATCCGCAGAATATAGCTCGCCATTTCTAGGGTCTATGGAATATCTAGTTAATGGGTAAACAGGTGGAATACCATTACCTAATCCGCCTAAATTCTTTGTAGGCACTTTACCAATGAGATCGCTTGCAAGCTGTACACCGCCATAAACATCAGACGCATCGTTAAGCCCCACAACATCGCCAAGCTTAGCCCCTAGCACTGGCAAGTTATTAGAGTCAGTGAATATGTGAGCAGGGGTTTTGTAGACGGTAAGCTCTAATCGTGTTGCAGGAGGGTCAGCTACCCATGAATTCCCCGAACCTTCAAAGCCATCCTTGCGGGTGCCTGTGGTAGAGAGACCCCAAGAACCCCCCTTGTCATCACTGGTAACGCTTTGAATGTAGACAGAACATGGACGCGTGGCCTTAAACTCTTTACTCGTCCCATCCGGTATCAAATCCTCCCCATTCTCCCCATACAAGAGAGGGAAGCCTTCCATGCCTTGTGCGTTAGCTAGGAAGGTTGCCTTAGGGCCGAGGTCTAAATACAAAGCAGTATTTGCATAGTTAGCTGTGGAGAGGTCTATTACACCTCCAACTGCTACTCTAAGGTAGATGTTACCTACAGTACCGCCACTAAGGTTCCCAGCAATAGCTTCGATAGCCTCACCTGCTGCTACAGTCTGACTGCCTTGATCAGAAATCCAATCAATAACACCAGTAGCCTGTCTAGGGTAGTTAGCAGGATCACCAATAATATCAGTCCAAGTATTGTCAGCACCTTGAGCTGTGGTGTACTCGACTTTCTGAACGATATAGGTGTCGCCGTTAGTACGATCGATAGGCTGTAGCTTCTCAGCCAAATTACCTATTGCTGCGGCAAAAGTCGTTCTCAGTCGCAAGATCGTCGCTGTAACTTGCTCTGCGACATAACCCGCCGTCACATAGCGACCTGCCTCAGTGATTACCTCTACGAAGCTACCAACTTCATATAAAGATGAATCGCCAACGCTGACTAGGCCACCATCTGTTGTAGAGTTGGCTAGCGCTTCAACTACCCCGCGCTCTTTAGGCACCAGCTTAGGAATACCCTCAGTCACAAAGTTCTTAAGAGCTCCCGCTACCGCCTTCTCAAAGAAGTACATGTCAGTCTGGTATGGCTTGGGGGCTGTAGCTTGTGCGCGAGGATCAGTGATGTCGCTTAGGTAGATAGCATCGTAGAGCTTGTCGTCTGGTCTGCCTGAACCACTCACACCCCCGATGAATCCTGCCGAGTTTCTAGCTCCAATTATCGCATTTCCCGCAAAAGCGATAACCATACACTGTGCAGTGTCAAGGACTCCTGTAGCGAAGGGAGCTTTGTACCAGTTGCCTTGCGTAGCACTAGAGTCATACCAAGTCCTGCAACCGGATTCATTGAAATACTCGTGGTACGCACCTTGGTTTCTGCGTCTTACATAAGCCACTGCGACAGCAAAACCTGTTCCGTCCTGCCACAAATCACTTTCACCAGCCACAGCGGCAAAGCCAGCAGTAGCCATATCGGAACTATCACCTAACCCTTCGAAGACCCCAATACTTCCGTCTTCACGAAGGTAAACAACATCTCTACGAGTCAGTAAGGCGGTAGCATTTGGCGCAGCGGGTAACGTCACTACCGTATCAGGCACATCGATCAAGCTATTGCCGACACGATACCGATTTGCTTTTATCGTAAATTGATTGGCGACTGTCGCAGGACAATCAAAATCCTTCGCCGCACAAGGCTCTTTCATTAAGCCGTGCGCAGTCAGTAAACCGCAAGCCGCTAAACCGGCGACGTCGATACTTTTATCGACCTTCGCTTTAGAGTTGTCAGTAAATGAGTTTGTGTTTGGCTCAGATTCGTACAGCGCCTTAATTTCGGCGCCGCTTAACGCATTCGCTGCAGTAACATCAACAAAGGCCGAGCCAGTCCATCGATGTGAGTGGTTGTCATCTAGTGTTACATAGATTTTACCCGCTTCGCCAGTGACCGGTAGCCCTGCTAGATTTGGGAATTCCAAAACGTCGTCAACGAAACTAGGAAGATGCTGTGATGGGACCTTGTTGTCACCACCTAGCGGAGCTACACCGCCCGCAACGCCTTTTTGCATCGATGCCAAGCTCGCGGCCGCGTCATTCTTGTGGGAGAGAGACTCGCCTGCGCTAGCTTGAGAGCTGCTGCTTGCTGATAATGCCTCGCCCTTTGCGGTGACGGTAATGTCTCTAGCTGATTCGGCATCGACCTTTGCTTGCTGTGAGGCGAGTAAGTTGCTGGCAACTGTGTCTTCGCTGCTATCGACTGACTGCTTTGCCGAAGCAACAGCACTCAGATTGTCGGAGACTTCACTACGCGCCGATTCAACGGCTTGTTTGTCGAGTGCGACCTGGTTTGCACTAGACGCCGACTGCTGATTGCTTTGCTCCGCTGCGGTAGCACTTTCACCGGTCTGTTGATGCAGAATTTCAACCGCATCCGACGAGACTTGAGCGCTCTTCGCATAGGCAGCAGCCAACACAGAGCTATCACCAACTCTCACAGTTACGCCACGCCTTCCGAAGGCAGCAGAAATTACATCGCCCGAATTGACTCGAGCCACAACTTTACGTCTTAAGCTCACCTCAATTCTCCATCTTTTGCTTGCCATCAAAAATCGTCAGTACAACGTCTTCTGGCGTAGATGAAATCACTTGATGCAATTCGTAAAAGTACTGATCAGCCTCAAGCAGTGCTGTATTCGATTTCTCAACTCGGATCGTAACTAGACCTGAATCCGCATCGAGACCAGCAGGAACGGTGTGCTCGACGAATATCGCGGCCTCGCTATCCGGCTGAGAAGGATCTTGTTTCATCGAAAACTGGTAGCGATTTCCGGCTTGAGGAATGGGGCTGCCGTCTTCGTCATTAACGAACTCAAAGCCCTGAATTAGGGTATTGCCAATTTTGCATGGATCGAGATCTTGATTGGTTGTCATGTTTAAACCCAGCGACGTGGCTTTACAGTTGGACTCGAGCCGGACATGCCGACTGCCTTTTGGATTTTTGCTTTATGAACGGCTTGTTCGAATTGAGCGTTGAAGTTCGGCGCCAGCTCAGGAATGCCCCATGCTGCTTTCGGTTGCATCAACAAATAAGCCGCAGCGCCAGCGGCGATACCCTCCGCCCACTGATCGGTAACTACATCGGGTAGCGACGCAGCATCAAAAGTTGGTAGGCAGGTTACTTTGATGGTTAACCGGTCCTTCTCCTTTGCTAAACCATCGAACTGAAGAAAATAGTCTCCGTCGTTTTCAACAGAAGCGGCTCGCGCGGCACCTTCAATATCTAAAGGTGTACCGGTCAAGATTCCATACGATTGACGCTCACCCTTGATCTCTTCCAACGAAAGCAAGGCCGTATCTTTCGGAAGGTCGACATACGCCTTCGAGCTACCTTCAGGCAGCGTTGATCGTCCAGTGTATGTCCAAATTCTTGCGCGACGACAAAGCTCTCGAGCCTTGCGTATCAATGCGGCCCGCACTTTCATCTTTGGTGCTTCGGGAACGTCCGAAAGAACGAGCGGGATTAGTTCGTCGATATTAGCCATTGGCTGGACTCATGCCTCCGTCTGCTTCGGTTTTACCTTGAATGGCTTGCATCATTGCCTGGTAGTGAGCTTGGGCGCGTGCACCATCCGCAAAATCAGAATCTTTGCTGAATGCCCGATACAAAACGTAATCCACTAAAGGATCGGCGTAGGTGTCGGGTAAGGTAATTGGTGTGGTGTCTGCTCCAAAATCCGTTATCTCAATCACAGCAGGTTTAGCACTGTAGATGTGAACAACCTTGTGCCCTGCTTCTGGCGCCGGATACAAATAGAAACGCCGCGGGTCTTTGTCGGAATACGTGTAAAACTCGCAATCAGTTACCGGTGAGCCATTGTCGTGCCAGTCCGGTATTTGGCTGTCGAGCTGATCCATATCCATGAATCGAATTGCCGAGCCACCTGCGTCGCGAACAACACGAATGAGGCGTAGACCTTCGGCGAGCAATGTCTGCTCTGTACCGAGAGTACAAGTGTGATCTTCGCGCTTAGTGTTTGCATCAGGACGAATGGCGACTAGATGAACTTGACCGGCGTTAAACCAGTCGAGCAATTCTGCGTCGCTCCATCGAACTTGCAGCGCATCAAACAACACCGTCTTGCAGCGCCCTATGATGTCCGTGACTTTAGTGGTCGGCATATCGGTTACTGGCCTTTCTTCTTGCCTTGGCCCTTTTGGGCTTTGGCTTCTTCAAGACCGGCATTTTTGCCAGATTCAAACGCTTCTGCTTTGGCAGCTTCAAGAGCAACGCCAGCGGCTTCTTCTGCTTCAGCTACTGCTTGCGCTGTGGCTTTTTCAATGACGGGTGTTAGCTGAGCGCGAGCATCTTCCCAGCCTTGATCAATACCGCGCTGCTTCTCAGCAGCCATATCTTCGGCCGTGAAGGTAGCCGCAGTTTCTTCGACTCCAGTAGCGTTACCTTCTACGTCACAAGGCACATAACTTCCGTACTTTCCTTTTTGATCTACAACCAAGCGGTGAAGATTTGGATTGGCCGAAACAACACGACCAGCAGGCGTACGATAGGCTTCCGGCATAGCCGGCAACTTCTTTTCTTTAGGCATTAACTTTCTCCAAGTAAAGCAAAGCCCCGGTTATCAGGGCTTGCTTACTGAGGTGGAATGGTGATTACAAGGTAACTACAGAGTGACCTAGCGATTCAGGCTTGATGGTTTCGAAGCCGAACACGAACAAAGAGCGGGCAAGATCACCAAAATCATTCGGATTCTTGATTTTTTCCATGGTTTCGATCTGACCTGCAAAGGTCAAAGCTGATTTGTGACCAAACACGATGTCGTGCTTACCTGCAGCGGCATTCACATTGTTCGAGTTGTAGATAGTGAAACGATCAATTGTGCCCAGACGACCATTACGTAGAATGGATTCGCTGTCACCTGAAAGGCTGGCATCTTTCAAATCAGACTTTTTGATCAAGCCACACATGCGAGCGGGAAGCACAACCCAGCGATTTGAATCGGGTACGTTCTGCTCATCCAGCACTGTGCCGTAGTCAACCAAAATTTCTAGGATATTGGCCTTGGTTGCAGCCAGTGGAGCAGCGGTCGTACCCAGGTCGATGACGGCAGACTTCTTACCCGCAGTTGCCCCGGAGTTTTCTGCAGCGGCATCGGAAGGAATTGCAGACAAAACATCGGCATCCACCGAAATTTTCATTTGCTCACCGCCATCATTAGACCACTCGTTCATCAAGTTCACATCGGATTGATGTTTATCGATGTCGAACAGCTCGAATGCAAACGTCTTACCTTGGTCAATTTTCAAGGAGACGCTAGGGCTTTCTGGCTGCTCGTAATTGAGGCCTGCACCTTTAACATAGTTCGTAATGGTGATGCTTGGAACGGTACGGATAATAACTTCATCACCGTACGATTTGATCTCACCCTCGTAATCGGTGTTTGCAATCTCACCAAATACAGTTGAGGTGTAAAACTTTTCTACAAGCTTAGAAGACCAAACTTGAGGAATGAAATTGGAGTTGTTATTTGCTCCAGTGCTAGAGTAATTCTTGGCACCAGCGTCTACGGGATAACCCATGATTTATAGCCTCGCGGAAATTCGCGCTGCCCTATGATTGTTGTGAGGACAGAAACGCGAATAAAGATTGTTCGTATCGCGCCGCATCTTCAGGTGAGATCTTTCCGGGAATCGCCTTATCGGTATAGAAAGATTTGATCTGCTCATCAGTCCACGCCTCTACCTGCGGTGCGGCATCGGTGTGCACACTGCTAGGGGAAACTTGAACGTGTTGAGTTAGATCGGGCGCTGAAGAATTGGGCGCAGTTGGGGTTGTGGGTGCGTCGTAGGCCAAGAAGATTTCTTCCGCCTTATCCAGATCGCCACTATTGAAGGCGTTACCAAGAACTACACTGAGCACGACGCCGTTTTCTGCTCGGGAATTGATGAAATCAATAAAGAGCGGGTCGCGGTTGCGTCCGTCAAAGTCGACGTTTTTAGCGGTCAAACGATTACGCATTAGGCCCTTACGGACTTCCGTAGCGTTCTCTTGCGTGCTCGTCGTGACCTTTTGATCGACTTGATTCACTTGCTGAGCGATTTGATCCACTTGATTCAATCGAGCGCCGTACTTTTGCTCCATAAAATCGAACACATCATCACCAAGCTCATCACGTAGCCTTTTCTCTTGGTCGCTCGAAGGAGCGGTGGGCTTTTGCGCGGGCTTGGATTTAAGCTCTTGAGTGAGTCGTGCGACTTCGGCTTGCAGTGTGGTGACTTGGGTTTGATCAACCGGTGTTGACTTAGCAGCTTGCTCTGTCAGCTCTTTGATTTGGTTTTGGAGCTTAGGAACTTCGGCGTTGTACTTGCCTTGAAGAATCTTGTAGCGACTCTCCCATTTGACATCGTCTTCACCTAACGGCTTGTCTAGCGGTTGAAAACCTTCTGTCTTGTTCTCAGTTGGTTCTGGTTTGACTGAAGTCGGGGCTGGCTGATTGGGCTCAGGCTCCGGTGTTTCAGTTGGCTTTTTCCCATCATCGGGCAAAGTTGCGGCTGCAGTGTTTTGCGCTACGATGTATTGGTTTGCCTGTTCGGCGGCCTTTCTTACTGACTCAGGTACACTCACGTTTTGTTTTCTCCAGACGAGTCAATCCCATTGAGGTATTCCTTTCGGAGTCTCTGGCATTGGTATTCGCGTATAAAAAAACCCGCACGATGGCGGGTCAGTTAGGGTTAGCCGTTAAGTAGTCGCTGATTGATCGGTCAGCGGTATTACTTAGGGCTGATCAGGCAGATTGTTAAGAAGGTCTTTTGCATCAGAACCCAGTTCTAGCAATCGTGCCAAAATTTGTGCATGGCCTTGGACTCGGAGAAAGTCCGTATCGGCTGTGCGCAATTTCTTGTCGACCTTCGCTTGCTCGTTAGCGAGAAACGCGGTCAGTGTTTGATAGTCGCTGTCATTGTTTAGGCGGTGTAACGCCTTGAGTAGCTTTGTTTTCTCTTTAGTATCATGCGGCAGGTTGAGCACTTGGCGCCCCTTCTTGTGGGCCCTGCATTTGAGCGGCCATTCTCTGCTTTAGAGTTTCAGCATCGGGGATGATGTCGCTAGAATCAGTGTCGTTCGCTTTGTAGAACTGCTCTAACTGCTTGCGGCGCCCTTCCATACCGATGATTTGCATATCGATTGGATTGGCGGTCATTCCCAGCATTTCCTGCTGTCGCATCGCCTGGGCTTCTTTCTGTATTAACTGGTCAGAACCTTTGGCCTTAGGTTGTGCATCGCCCTTCACTTCAGGATCGGGGTGGAACAACATAAAGTGGTTGTATAGCTTTTCGACAATCCGCTCGATGATGTTGCGATCGATAGTGCGCACTGCGTTTTTGATAGTCTTTGAAGTGGCATTCATCATCATCGAATAGCCGCTTGCGGTTTTGGCTGCTCCGGCGCCTTGGTCAGAACCGTAGGCATAGGCCGGTAAACCAGTAAGCTCGTCAGCGTATTTGCTGAAGCGCTCGTAAATCTGCATCAATTCATTGGCGTTGCTTTGCGGCTGGAAGAAGTTGATGCCGGGTCGTGAGCTGTTATTACTGCCACTACCACTCGAGTCACCATGCCAAACTTTCCAAGGCCACATTGCCGAGGCATCAGCGTTATCAGCCATCATTCCCATATCGACCCAAACTTGTGGGCCGGATGACATCGCCATGTTGTTGATTAACGATCGAGCCGCTGCGTTACAGGTGTCTTGGCAGTCGGCCATTGTTTCGGGCAGAGCTTTACCAATCAAAGAGCCCGGCACCGTTTCCCAGCAAGCGCAGTGAATGTCACTCTTGCCCGCTGGATCTGCGCTAATCATTGCTCGAATAACGAAGTTACCGACAATGGTAATACTGACTTGGTACTCGTCGTGTGGGTCAGGAACTTGTTTTTGATCCATTCCCCAGTCGAGAAGCATCTGGCCTGACAGGCTGCCTTCCCACTCAAGCGCATCAATGGTGTCGCCATTGTCGACGGTCATCGAATAGTTATTGAGGATTGCACGCTCTTCGTCAGACCATACCCATTCGCGTAAACCGCCGGCAGAGTATTGAGCCAATACCAAGGCAATGTTTTCAGTGTGGTAACCAGGTGCACCACGCATCGCGCTTAGATCTTTACGAGTAAATGTTCTGTGCTCAATGAACCAGTGGCCATCTAGTGTGCTGTCTGCCGATGGCGCCGGATAAGCTCTGAACGGTGATACCCGACGAAATTTACGCTGAATGACTCGCTCGGTTTGTGGTGCAAAGCCACCGTTTTCGGCAGGCACCCACTGGAGTTTCTTACCGGTGGTGAACTCGACGCCTTTGACGTAGGCAACAGGAAATGTCACGAAATCATCTAGGAACGCATCGAATACGGTATCCCAGTCGCCTTCAACCATATCGTCTTCGATAAGGTCAGCCATTTTGTCCATACGGCTTTGAGCTTCATCGGTTGCTTCCGTTAGCAAACGATCTTTGTGTTTGGATAGTGTTGCTTGTACCTCCTCCTGCGAAATCTGGCTTTGCTGCATAACAGCCATAGCCTCTTGAATCATTTGTTGAATGATCTCGGGCGGTAACTCTGGTACCGGTGTCGCGGATAGATCCCAAGGACGGTCACCGGCTGGAGCAAATAAATCAGCAAGCCATGCTTTCAGGCCACGACACTTAGCCGCGGTTAATTGCATAAATATTTCTGAGCCGCCCGTTTGCTGGATCTCGGTCAATCGGCTCGGAGAGTACTCGCCCTTACGGCGACGCAGGCAATCAGCTAAACGATCATTCAGCCCTGAAGACTGCTTATGGCTCTTTGCCGCCAACCAACACTTACGAACATATCCAGCCAAGGCATCTTCTGCTGGCTGCATGTAGAGCGCAGGATTCGCATTCTCGTGCGTCTGCTTAGCTTCAGCGTCTCTATTTTGCTGAACCTGCTCTGGTGTTTGGATGGCTAAAACCATGTTATTGAACAGCTCTCAAGTGATTCTGCGATACAGATACGGGGATGATGATTCGGCTTTCTTCTTTCATCTGCTTCATGCCTTCGTTAAGGCACTCAAGCATGTTTTCGATGTATTCTTTTGGGTTGGCGCAAAGGTCTTGAGCAT
>Ga0209395_1005470_pt1 | contig 14302 bp, 11 predicted proteins | sample GOMGulsemesocosm_3_FD_184635 | JGI IMG/M metagenome (GOLD analysis project Ga0209395, IMG submission 184635) | Methane-oxidizing microbial communities from mesocosms in the Gulf of Mexico - GOM9D Gulf of Mexico (SPAdes) (version 2) | ecosystem: Environmental > Aquatic > Marine > Cold seeps... | reverse complement strand
TTGGTTTAGCTCGACCATTTACAATGATTCGACATGCAAATTATATCGCATCCGTGACTCAGGTTGACGGTGACCTTTCCCTCACTAATGCAACAGACCAAATTACAAATGAATCAGGTGCTATTGCAGATGAATTATCCCAAGCGTTCGATCTAGGCATTAGCGCTATATGATAATTCAAGGTAAGGCTGTTGCACCCGCATCAGCCATTACGATTGCCGCTGAGCTAATACTTAATTCCGATGGCGGTATTGAGTGTGTGCTCAGCAGTGTTGATGATAACATTGTAACCACTGCTGATTCGGAGTTAAAAACAGATATAGGTAACATAACTATATCTCGTGCTTTAGGCGCTATTCCTCGTAGTTTTACATTCGTTAACGGTTGGACATTTACTGCCGATAATAATGCGAAAATTGATATCTGGCTACGCCAACAGAATAAACAGTCCTGGTTGCATAAGCTGGAAAAAAATAGCATTGCTATTACTGCTAGTATATTACTAAGTTGCTTATCGGCTTGGTATGTAATGAACTCAGGCATCCCTGCTATCAGTGGTATGATCGCACAGTCTATCCCCCCTGTAGTGGAAAAACACCTAGCCGACTATAGTCTAGAATATTTAGACGAGCACTACTTCACGGTATCCAAGCTATCAGCCAAAAGACAAAGTGAACTTACGGGCTTATTAAATAATATAAATTCAGCAGCTATAGTTTATAACGGTGAACCCAAGTTATTATTTCGATCTTTAGCAGATACGGCCAATGCGTTTACTTTAACAGATGGCACAATAATCCTAACGGATAAACTCGTCGCGCTTGTACAAGATGATCGAGAGTTAAAAGCTGTACTATTGCATGAGATAGGACATCAGTATCATAATCACCTTTTAAAGCAACTCGTTCAAGCATCGATATTATCTGTACTCGTAAATTATATCGTGGGTGATGCGACCGGGATAGGCGATACTTTGGCTAGTGCCAGTACATTATTGCTATCATTAGAGTATTCTCAGCAGGCTGAACTTGAAGCAGATAGATTCGCTGCAGAAGCCTTAATGTCCGAATATGGTTCAGTTCAACCACTAGAGCAGGTATTGATGCAGTTAGAAAGTGAGCCCTTAAGCTCTCCTACTTGGTTACGTTCGCATCCAGACATAAGTGAACGTGTTAATGCGATAAACCTTATTGATCCTTTATAACATCCTAAGTTCCAGCCCTTATTAAATAAGGGCTGGATTACAACATTTTTTATTTTTCTAAAATAGCCGTGATACCTTGACCACCAGCAGCACAGATCGAAATTAAACCACGACCTGAACCTTTCTGATCAAGCAACTGCGCTAACGTAGCAATAACACGACCACCGGTTGCAGCAAATGGATGACCCGTAGCTAAACTACTGCCTTTCACGTTTAACTTAGTTAAATCGATTGAACCAAGCGGTGCATCAAGACCAAGTTTCTCTTTACAGAATTTCTCATCTTCCCACGCCGCTAGCGTTGATAGTACTTGCGCTGCAAATGCTTCATGAATCTCATAAAAATCGAAATCTTGTAATGTTAGACCTGCACGCTTAAGCATTTTTGGTACTGCATATGCGGGAGCCATTAACAGACCTTCTTTTTTATCAACAAAGTCAACAGCCGCTGTTTCACCAAATGTTAAATAAGCTTGAACAGGTAAGTTGTGTTCAGCTGCCCACTCTTCACTTGCAAGTAATACCGCAGATGCACCGTCCGTAAGGTTAGTACTGTTACCCGCCGTCATAGTGCCATTTACTTTATCAAAACAAGGCTTTAATTTAGCTAGTTTTTCAACTGTCGTATCAGCACGTAATACATTATCTTTCGTTAGTCCAGCCATAGGTGACACCAACGTATCGAAGAAACCTTCTTCATATGCAGCCGCTAATTTTTGATGACTGGCACATGCTAATTCATCTTGTGCTTCGCGTGAGATATTCCATTCTTTCGCAGTCACTTGACAATGATCGCCCATCGCCATTTTTGTACGCGGTTCTTTATTCGCAGGTGTAAGTGGCACGAAATGTTTTGGACGTAAACGAGAAAGTGCACTCAAGCGTTGTTTACCCGTTTTAGCACGGTTCAACTCAAGTAAAACACTGCGCATACCTTCACTTACAGCAATCGGTGCATCAGACGTGGTATCAGAACCACCAGCAATACCCGCTTCAATTTGACCCAGTGCAATCTTGTTTGCTACTTGAATGGCAGCGGCTAAACCAGTACCACATGCTTGTTGGATGTCATAACAAGGTGTTTCAGGTGCAAGGCCTGCACTTAATACCGCTTCACGTGTTAAGTTAAAATCACGAGAGTGTTTAATTACCGCACCCGCAACAACTTCACCAAGTTGTTCACCACGTAGGCCATATTTAACCACTAAGCCACGGATACTTTCCGTAAGCATATCTTGGTTACTTAGTTTCGAATATGCTGTATTTGAACGTGCAAACGGGATACGGTTACCGCCGATAATTGCAACTCTTCTTACTGTTTGACCTGTCATGGTTTATTCCTTTAATTAAGATGACTTATATATGCCCGCAGCACATTAGACTTAAGAAACATTAATGTAACATTGTTGATCCAAGTTTAAAATAAAAACTCTAATTTGGTTATTAGTTCATCACTGTTTTATCGATAATTTATATGCTAAGACATTGATGGATGATTATTTATCCACTGTTATAGCGACAAAATCTGAATCTGAATATTATTTAGTTATACTATACCAATTTACGATGCAATGAACTGGTCTATTTATAAACGACCTCTGGCAGATAAGTCATAGTAATAACTGAATTTTTAGTACATGCTCGGTTTCAGTATTAAGGCTGTTCACTCTAACAAGGATTAAATAATGACGGATACGTATGCAAAGATCGCCAATGGTAAGTGGACATCAGCTTTATTCAAAATGCTTAATCTTCCACAACCTGTTACATTAACGCGCTTCTCTCACGGTTCAGATCTTATTTCTGGTCGTTTACTTATTGGGGCTGCCACGAATAGTGATCTGATAAAACCCATCATTGACACATTTAACGATGCAGAACTTGCTATCTCTTATCCAAATAGCACGCTAGAGTTAGCCAACCTTAATGAGCAATTTAATAATACCCTACTCAGTGCGACCCCAATTAGCTTAAATACAATGAGTAAATCAGATAAATTTAACGGCATTGTCTTTGATGCATCAGGTATTAAAACAAGTAAACAATTAAGCGCGTTACACCGATTTTTCCAGCCTGTAATAAAACAACTATCAAAATGTAGCAGAGTCATCGTTTTAGGTCGTCCGAGTGAGCACCTTGAGGATGTGAGTTACGCTACTGTACAACGATCCTTAGAAGGTTTTTGTCGTAGCTTAGCCAAGGAAATAGGTAAAAATGGCAGCACATGCCAACTTATGTATGCACAGGCAGGCAGTGAATCATTGCTTAACGCCCCACTCCGTTTCCTTACCTCTACGAAATCAGCCTATATATCAGCACAAGTGCTTAATGTAAAACCAGGAGCAATACACGGCACAGTTAACCTCGCTAAACCTTTACAAGGAAAAACTGCGCTTGTTACTGGTGCATCTCGTGGTATTGGAGCTGCTATTGCTGAAACTCTCGCTCGCGATGGCGCTCATGTAATTTGCTTAGATATACCAGCACTGAAAATGGATCTTGACAAAATCGCACATCGCTTAAAAGGCAGTACTATCGTAGCTGACATCACGTCTGATGATGCGCCTACTATCATTGCCGAATTTGTACGTGAAATATCACTTGATATCATTGTACATAATGCAGGGGTTACAAAAGATAAAACCCTCGCACGTATGACTAATTATCACTGGGACGTGCTTATGGATATTAATTTGTCGGCCATGGAAAGAATTAATGAGCGATTACTAAGTGACAATCTATTGAATCAATATGGTCGAATTATTTGCGTATCTTCGATGAGTGGCATTGCTGGAAACTTTGGTCAAACAAATTATGCAACCTCTAAGGCTGCCGTTATTGGTTATGTCAATGCGATGCAAAAACCACTTGCTGAAAAGAATATAACCATTAATGCCGTTGCCCCTGGTTTTATCGAAACAAAAATGACTGCCGCGATCCCCTTTACCGTCCGTGAAGCTGGTCGCCGAATGAATTCATTAAAACAGGGAGGTAAACCAATTGATGTAGCCGAAGCAATTGCATTTTTTGCGCAACCACAAGCAGCAGGTGTGACAGGAAATACAATTCGAATTTGCGGACAATCATTAATTGGCGCTTAGGGATACGTAACGCTGAAATAGCTGCGACCTTGATGGATAGCAGCTATTTCTTTCTAGGTTAAATGCTTCTAGATTTATTAATCATCAACCCGCTTACTTCGGCGATATTCAATTGGGGTCATTTGTACCCAACGTTTAAATGCACGATAAAAAGTACTTGGCTCTGAAAATCCAGTTAGATATACAATCTGATCAATTGATTCATTCGTATTCGCCAACAGTTTTTTAGACAGCTCACAACGGAAATCGGCTAGTATTTGATTAAAATTATAATCTATCTCAGCCAGCTTAGCCCGTAACATGCGCGGCTTCATATCAAGCTCAGTTGCAATACTTTCTAATGTCACAACGCCCGATTCAAGTTGCTGCGCAATAACGCCACGCACCTTATCCACGATATCTTTAAGTTCTAACTTTGCAACTTTTCTGCTAGCGAGCTGCTCGTGCAATGCAAACAACTCGGGCTCAGCATGTGTTGAAGGTCGATCTAGCAAATCAGCATCAAAATAAATAAAGTTATCTGCCGCGGAAAACTCAAGAGGGCAAGGAAAGACGTTAGAATATGCCGTTAAATCTTCGGGCTGTTGATGAGCAAAGGCTATTTTATTGGCTTTAAAGTCACCTTCAGTAACATGCAAGCAAAATTTAAATGCACCAATCACTAAGCAGTCATTCAAGTGCCGATTAGCATCTTCAGTCATCCCGTCTAAATTAACAGATAGCCTCGCGAGATCATCTTCAATATGAATAGAAGCTCTTGCCGCATCACTAATCAACCTAAAGTATTTTGCGGCTCGCTCCCAACCTGTACCAAACGTAGGACTACTCAAAAAAAGATACTGCAAAACTTGACCAGTAAAAACAGGCATGCGTTCACCAAGTGAAATGCCAATATTTGGATCTTTACTTATGTCCTCAAGGACCTGCCAAAAATGTGTTTGTGCCTGATTAGGTGTACGTAAATCCTTATCATTCAGCACGTCTTCACTAATGTTGCAACGAGAGAGTACTTCGAGTACATCGATATCTAACTCTTTCATTGCCGCATAAGCAATACGTAATAATACGCCCGCATCTTGCATAATTATTCCACTTATTAACTTTAAATCTTTGTTTGATCCACTAACTCTACCACTATCAAAGGATTGAGTAACACAATTTAGGTCAGGTATTTGACCGAGCTGCCATTAACCAATTACACACTCGCCAATTAAACCATCACACAAAGAGCTTAACATAATTGCAACATATCATTGCGCAATTTATTTATCATGACGACAAAATCAATTACACACTTTAAAAAACAACCTTCAATTACTGTTTCGTACACGAAAGCTGTACTCAATACAATTGTGAAAGCAATAACTAAATCATCGTCAAAAAAGCCTTTTACACAGCAATACTGTGTAAGTGGTCTGTCGATAGATTTAAACAATTTTCAGCAATATATTAACTGCTGTGGCTTTAAGCATACTGGTTATCTACCTGCTACATACCCTTTCGTGGTTGCCTTTCCTTTATTAATGAAGTTAATGACATCTAAAGCGTTTCCAGTCTCAATATTGGGGCTCATTCATTATTCAAACCGTATAACTCAACATATTCCTATTAAGCAAAATACAACACTTACCATTTTGTGTCATGTTGGTCATGACCATACCTCTAACAAGGGTCGTTTCATTGAGACCCATATTGATATTTTTGAGAATGGTAAATTAGTATGGGAGTGCAGTTCGACCTTCTTACAATCATTAAAACAAAAACGACCAGACATACATTTTCGACAGTCTAAAACCACAGACTCGTACCATTCTGCATTGAATAAACAAGAGATAAAGGCAATTTCATCATTACAATTTACAGCTTTGGATGCGCTTAAATATGCTTATATTTCAAAAGATGCAAATCCTATCCACTTACATCATATCCCAGCAAAATTAATGGGGTTTAGAACCACGATGATGCACGGCATGTTAGCCAAAGCACGCGTACTCGCACAATTAGAAGTACTTATTGATATTCAACATATTAGTATTAATGTTCAATTTAAAAATGCTATTTATTTACCTACTCAAGTTTGTTTGAACGTCGCATTATCACAGCAAAACAATACATTTAGTTTAATGGATTCAGAACAATGCGTGACTCATTTATCAGGTGTCATACTCCCTTTACTCAATAGAATGAATTAACTTATGACTGTTATATCCAGGAAGCAATTATTCAAAAGCACAATCAATATATTAAAAACACCTAAGCCTATTTTAAAAGGCTTGTGGCACTTACAAAAAGCAAAGCCAGAACGTTATATGTCTATTGGTTTACTACTTGAAGAGCAGGCTATTAAAAACTCTGGTTTGATTGCAATTCAGTTCAAAGACCAACGTTATAGCTACGAAGATCTGAACAATCAAGCAAATCAATATGCAAATTATTTACATGAGTACGGGATTAACCATAATGATAAAGTGGCAATCATGCTCGATAATAGGCCTGAAACCATTATTATTGCGCTTGCAGTTGTTAAGCTCGGTGCAATTGCTTGTATGATAAATACGACACAAAGAAATGCGATCCTCGAACATAGCCTAGCAGTTGTCGATACAAAATTAATTATCGCAGATGAAGTCTATAATTCGGCTATTAATGATATTAAAGAGAACTTACCACAAACACTGAAAAACAATATTTTTTATATACCAGCATTAAACAAACCAAAGCACCCTATTAAGTTTAGAGATATATCAAAGTTAGTAGAAAATTATTCGGTATTAAACCCTGACTCAACGCCTAAAATTCAGCTTAAAAATTCTGCATTTTATATTTTCACCTCAGGGACAACTGGCTTACCTAAAGCAGCAAAAATGAGTCACCATCGCTGGTTTAAGTCAATGTCAGGGATGGGGATGGCATCATTACGCCTTACTGCTGATGATGTATTATACCTATCACTCCCCTTGTATCATAACAACGCATTAACCGTTTCATTAAGTGCTGTGTTTGGTAATGCAGCCACACTTGCTCTTTCTGAAAAATTCAGTTCCAGTCGATTCTGGGATGAAATACGAACCCACAATGCAACCGCATTTACCTATATTGGCGAGCTATGCCGATACCTTCTAAATGTGCCAGCAAAAGATAACGATAAACAACACGGCATTAAAAAGATTATTGGCAATGGTTTACGCCCAGAGATTTGGGATGAGTTCCAACAGCGTTTTGGGATCGAACATATTAACGAATTCTATGGTGCCAGTGAATGTAACCTTGTCTTTACCAATGCATTGAACTTACCTCACACCGCAGGCATTACGCCACTTGCCTTTACCGTTGTAGAGTATGATATTGATAACGACGAACCCCTGTACAATGAAAAAGGGAAAATGATCAAAGTAAAAACAGGTGGTGTCGGTTTACTATTAACAAAAATCACCAAGCGATCCCCTTTTGATGGTTACACCGATAATAAAGAAAGTAATAAAAAACTATTCCGATCGGTACTTAAAGATAACGACTGCTATTTCAACACTGGTGACCTCGTTAAATATCAAGGGTTTAGACATATATCTTTCGTCGATAGATTAGGTGATACGTTCCGTTGGAAAGGTGAGAATGTGGCGACGACACAAGTAGAAGGTCAACTTAATGAGTTTAATCAAGTTGACCAGACTGTTGCTTATGGTATCGAACTACCACATCATGATGGTCGAGCTGGTATGGTTGCGCTTACTTTGAATTGCCCAATACATGAATTCTCAGCAGCAGACTTCTTTCAACACGTCACATCTGTACTGCCAAGCTATGCACAACCTATATTTGTACGTTTACGTGAACAACAAGAAATGACAGGTACGTTCAAATATAAAAAAACAGATTTGAAAAAAGAATCATACTACCCAAATATGTCGAAAGAAGTAATTCTTATCAAACTTCCTAAACAGAATAGCTATACGGCATTAGAAAAAAGTACGATAACTGCAATTGATAAAAAACAATTGTCTTTCTAGCTCTAATATTGTGGTTTTTTATCATAAGGATTGATCTAGACGACCTTAGTCGTCTTTTTTACTTTCATATTATACAGAACTGCCTATGATCACTTTATTTTTGTAATAAAGAGAAACTTATGACCATTACAATAGAGGTATGTGTCGATAATATAGAGTCACTTCAAACGGCTCAGCTGGCTGGTGCAGATCGTATCGAACTGTGCTCAGCTTTAGCGTTAGGAGGCCTAACCGCCAATGCTGGTTTTGTCCAAAAGTCTCTCGATCTAGCAACTATCCCCCTTTATACAATAATCCGCCCTCGCGCAGGTGATTTTATATATAGTGAGCAAGAAGTTGATATCATGGTTTCTGATATTAAATTCATGAAACTGCTAGGTATCCAAGGTGTAGTCATTGGTGCATTAACATCAGAAGGTGATATTGATGAAGCCGCATTAAAACGTTTAATGGCGGCCTCTCGCGATATCGGCGTAACCTTCCACAGGGCCTTTGATCTATGTAATGATCCTAAACAAGCATTAGAAATCTTAATCAATGCAGGTTGTGAACGCGTTTTAACATCAGGCCAACAAGCTAGAGCAGAACAAGGTTGTGAGCTTATCAAAGAGTTAGTCATTCAAGCAGATGGTAGAATCAGTATTATGCCTGGTGCAGGTGTCAACCCCGACAATGCTGAAAAGATCATCTCTATCACAAAAGCGAAAGAGCTACACTTATCAGGAAAGACAACTAGAAAAAGTGCCATGAAACCCCATTCAACGGTTACAATGGGAACTGAGCAGGATGCTGACAGTTTAATCTCAGTTACTTGTGCAAAAACAATTTCAGCTATAGTCAGTGTAACCAATCGCTAAGTTAGATTCTATTTTACGCTAAGGTAAATCATCAACATTGAGTGTTTGTAAAATGTGATAAGCGGGCTCTTCGTAAGGGTGGGCAGAAATCAACGCATTAACTGCAGCCCTTACATTATCCGCACAGCAAACCATTTCGACTCTAAACTCATCAACAAATTCTATTTCATTTAACGTACCGATATGTGGCTGACTACCCAGTAATGGCTTAAATTGACCAGTACCTAAACATTGCCAAGCGCAACGCGCATAATCGCCGATAGTACCCGCACCAGCTTTAAACAACGCTTGCTTAACACCTTCCACATTTGCTTGCGGCACATAAAAAATAATAACATACATAACTTACACCTCCACATTGCACTGTCACCACGCCGATTAACGAAGCCACTATAAAAATATTTTGTTTTGCTACGCAGTAACGTTTATATTAATAAAATCAATGAATCAAGGCGCTAACCTGTGCAAACAAAACTTAAAACCAATAATGATGTTAATCCATTTCAAATCTTCATGCTGATCTTATCACTGCATGTTGTTGTTTCATCACTGCTTCAGCTCGTATTTACACTGTCTAGTAACGTGACCGAAATATTGACCAGTGTTGATAATATTATTTGTTTGTTCTTTTTTACCGACTTTATCATTCGCTTTTATCAAGCAGAGAGTAAGCTGAAATTTATGAAATGGGGTTGGATTGACTTATTATCCAGTATTCCGATGGTAGAGCAACTTCAATTTATACGTATGATTCGTATTGCACGGATCCTCCGCGCTATTCAGCATATTCGATCATCTAAGCTCGTGCTTAAAATGATCTTTGAACATCGCTTTAAAGCGACATTCTCCTTAGTGTCTGCAATTTCATTTGTGCTTGTAACCTTTGGTGCTGTCGGTATTCTGCTGTTAGAACAAGGGCAAATAGGCAGTAACATCAACAATGGTGTAGATGCGCTTTGGTGGTCATTTGTCACCATAACAACGGTTGGTTATGGTGATTATTATCCTGTAACAACAGGAGGGCGCATCATAGCGGCACTACTCATGACAGCCGGAGTTGGTTTATTCGGCACATTTACTGGGTTTATTTCCTCATGGTTTGTTGATGGTGGAAAAGAATCTAAAATAGAGCAAACCTCAAATGTAAATACCTTACATACAGAGGTCATGGCCTTAAAGCAGGATATTGCTGAACTGAAAATGTTACTACGTCAGCAGCCCCCTACTTCAGAGCCTAAACAAGATCGATAATATCAGCTTAAGCGGCGCTTGCTAGCCGCTCAATTTTCTCTATGAGTAGATCTTTTTTAAATGGCTTAGGTACATAGTCATTCATACCAACATCAAAACAACGTTGGATATCAGCATCCAACACACTAGCGGTTAATGCAATAATAGGTGTTTCTGGTACGGAAAATGATGTTTCCCATTTCCGGATATGCTCTGTCGCTGTAAACCCATCCATAACTGGCATCATACAATCCATTAATATGGCCTTATACTTATGTTCACCAGAAGATACCATTGCGACAGCTTCTTCACCGTTATTCGCAATATGGCTATCATAACCACACTGTTTTAATAGCAAGGTGGCGACTTTTTGATTAATCAAATTATCTTCTACAATAAGAATAAGCATATTATCTACTGCAATATCTTCGGCCATTACTTCACTAGCTAAACTCGGTACTATGTTTGTCTCTGATTCAGCCTTGTTCATCAGCGCAGATTTCATGGTTTTAAGTAATCGGCTACCAAGTAATGGCATGGTAATTAAACCATCAATTCTATTATCAAAATCATACTTATCATCTGTATGTGACTGCACTAAAATAAAAGTATGTTTAAGCGCTAATTTACCTAAAGAATCTATGTCTTTTAGTGTTAATTGAACGCTATTCTGGCAATAAATGATTAACGGATTAAGGTTTTTTTCCGTAGAATCATTCATCGTTACGTTATTCGCGAGATCTTGTGTATAGACTACAGTTGTTATATCAGAAAAATTATTACGTGATAGTTCTGTACAAATGTCATTACTAAAATCCATTTCATTCGTGATAACTATTACATTCGTATTTATAGGAACCACCTGCTGAACGCGAATATCAGCAAATGACTCTACGTAAATAGTAAAATAGAAATTACTCCCCTCACCTTTTACGGAATCAATATCGATTTTTCCACCCATTAATTCAACTAATTGGCTACTAATCGCTAACCCTAATCCAGTCCCACCAAATTCTCGTGTAATTGAACCATCTTCTTGAGTAAAAGGTTCGAAGATTTTCTGTTGTTTATCATCTTCGATACCAGTACCAGTATCAGCAACAGAGAACGACAATTCCCATCGCTTATTTGAGAGTAATGTACAACTAAGTGACAAACTAACTTGACCACTATTGGTAAATTTAACAGCGTTGGATAATAAGTTCATCAAGACCTGACGTAATCTATGCTCATCTAATAATAAGTCTGTCGGTAATTCAGAGGAAATATTGACGATAAGATCTAAGTTCTTGGATGCTGCAGTTGGGATGACAATTGCCACAGTATCGTAAATAACTTCTCGTAAATTACAGCTATGATTAGAGATGGTAAGGTGACCGGATTCAATTTTAGAAAAATCCAAAATATCATTAATTAATATGAGTAATGTTTGCGAGGAATTTTCAATAATAGCAAGATGCTCCTGTTGTGAAGGTGTTAACTTCGTGCTAGCTAAAATATCGGACATGCCAATAACACCATTCAACGGGGTTCTAATTTCATGTGACATATTCGCTAAAAATGAACTTTTCGCAACGTTTGCCTGTTCGGCTAACTCCTTCGCCTGAATTATCTGACTTTCGTTTGTATAACGTTCTTCAATTAGCTTATTTAACATTTTGGCGAACGCACTAAATTCATCGTTACCATCGATTTTCACTTTTAGTGAATAATCATGGGTATCTTCAATACGCGTTAACGTGGCGATAATTTCTTTTAAGTTGCCAAGAATACGTTGAATCAGCATCCAACCTAAGTAAGATGCACAAAGTAATAATGCAGTAATGAAAATGCTCGATGCTATTACATGCATTTTAGCTTCAGCAACCTTTGTTTTAATCTTGACTGATAAGTTCGCACCTACATTTGACACAACTTGACTAATTAATGCTAAACGTTTGTCTAACACTGATATGTCATAATTACTTGCATTCGTTTTGAAGTGCTCATTTTGAATCAAATTACGTAATGCATAACTGTCTATAAATGCCTTATCAGAGAATGTACTTTGCAAAAGAGATATTTGGCTGTTATCAGCACCAATCGCAATGAATCGTTCAATAAACAACTGCTGTCTTTCAACAATGGCGGGTAATAAAGATTTAGCATCAACACCAGTATCTGAAACAATAAGGTTTATATACCAATTTTCTTCATTAGCCCAAAAATAAAGCCACTGTAATTGATACAAAACCTCAATATTAGTTTCTATGGCTTTATCATTAATATCAAGATTGTTTTTTTCTAATATAAGGAGTAATTGACTCGTTGTATCCGAGATCCAGCTAGACCAATCATTAACATCTTCAACGTTAAGACTAGTAAGTTCTTCAGCTGCACCTTCTAAATCCGATAATAAATCAATCGCGTTGTTACTATTTTGTAAGGCTAAAGGTGCTAATTCTTTTAATTTATTTACAGCGTTCGTGAACGAAGTAAGTTCATCTTCATTTGCTACTGTGTTATTCGAAAGTTTGTTGACTCTTATACTATGCAGTAATGAATTTAAGTGTAACGACTCAGTAAGCAGCTCAATTCTATATTTAAGCTTATTTAATTGATTTAACGTAAACACAGAATCACTGACTCGATCTCCAACCAACAACGTGAGTAACAATAATGGGCATAATAATAAAATTATTAGTCGTTTTTTGATCGATAACGTATTAAGCATAAGTTTTTGACTTCCATGTAAAAATTAATTTGTTATTTGCTATTTTTCTTACTAACTTGAATGATAGGTAACAGAACTGAAATTAGCAGGTAAACATGTTTAAAGGATTAAACTTACGTAATTTTTGCGTTGGACTACTCATTTTTTCACTCTCCCCCCCATTTTATACCTCAGCTAAAGAGGAAACGGGAAAAGATGAAGGAAGACGTTTTGCCGTATTTTCATTAAATGATTCTTTTCCTAAGTTAAGTAAAAGCAAGGTAAGAATGATATATAAAGGAAAGGTAAAACGTATTAATAATGAAAATATTGAACTTATTGATTTAACAGAAGATAACGATGATAAGGCCTGTTTTTATCGAAAACTACTTGGTAAATCGCTCTCGCAAATGAATGGTTATAGAGCAAGTTTAGCATTTTCGGGAAAAGGGAATCTACCAGTCACCATATCAAATAATGATATTGCATCCATACTCGATTGGTTGGAAGAAAACCCAAACGGTATTGCTTACGCCACCATAAAGTCATTACCAGAAGATGTTAATGTTTTATTCGTTTTAGATTCGGAGGAATAAAGCATGTATATATCAAAGATTTGCTTTATAGCAACAACACTATCAATAAGTACATTCGCAGTACATGCAAAATTAAATCTTACCGATAACATTTCGTTAAGTGGTTTTGGCTCAACTTCCATAACCCAATCTAACAATGCAACACCACTCTATGTTAACCGAGAGATCACAAATAACACTTGTTATGATTGTGATACAACGTTGGGGTTGCAAGGTGATATTCGCTTCAATGAGAACTTTAACACTTCGATTCAGATTGTAAAACGCCCTCAAGATAACTGGTCATCGCCGAGGCTAGAATGGGCCTACTTAGGTTATAGCGTATCCGATTTCAACTTAAAAGTTGGGCGCTTACGCTTACCTTTATTTTTAAGTTCTGAATACTATTATGTTGGACAAGCATATACGTCAGCCAGACCTCCACAAGAAGTATATAACTCGACCTTAGGCCTCACGTCTTATGATGGGCTTTCTGGGACTTGGGATATAGAAATAAATGATGAGAGTTATTTAGCGGTAACACCCTATGTTGGTATAGAAAGTAATGGTGAGGTTGACATAGGTGACAATCAATATGGTTTTAATATAGAGAAAACTGTAGGTATACACAGTGAAT
>Ga0209395_1005468_pt1 | contig 14306 bp, 14 predicted proteins | sample GOMGulsemesocosm_3_FD_184635 | JGI IMG/M metagenome (GOLD analysis project Ga0209395, IMG submission 184635) | Methane-oxidizing microbial communities from mesocosms in the Gulf of Mexico - GOM9D Gulf of Mexico (SPAdes) (version 2) | ecosystem: Environmental > Aquatic > Marine > Cold seeps... | reverse complement strand
GTGGGCAAAAACTACTTATAACGGCGTAACAGCGTTTCGTGAAACCGATACATTCGATACCTTTATGGAGTCATCTTGGTATTACGCACGTTATTGTTCACCAACCGACGATAAACAAATGCTTGATCCTGACAAAGCCAATTACTGGTTGCCGGTTGATCAATATGTCGGTGGTATTGAACATGCAATCTTACATTTACTTTATGCACGTTTTTTCCATAAATTATTACGTGATTTTGGTTTGGTCAACAGCGATGAACCATTTAAAAGTTTGTTATGCCAAGGCATGGTTTTAGCTGATACTTATTACCGCGAAGCAGAAAATGGTGCTCAAGATTGGATTGCTCCAACAGATGTTGACGTAGAACGTAATGACAAAGGTCAGGTGACTTCGGCTATCAGCAAAATTGATGGTAAACCGGTAATTTCAGCCGGCATGAGTAAAATGTCAAAATCGAAGAACAATGGCATCGATCCACAATCTGTTATCGACCAATATGGTGCAGATACCGTACGTTTATTTATTATGTTCACTTCGCCACCAGAGCAAACATTAGAATGGTCTGACTCTGGCGTTGAAGGTGCTCATCGTTTCCTAAAACGAGTTTGGCGATTAATTCACGAGTTCAATCAAGGTGATAAAGCTGTTTCGCTTGATGGTTTAACATTAAATAGCCAGCAGAAGTCTTTACGCCGTGAACTACATAAAGCAATCAAAAAAGTCAGTGACGATATTGGTCGCCGTAATACCTTTAATACCGCGATTGCCGCTATTATGGAATTAATGAATCATCTGACTAAAGCTAAAATGGAAACAACTGAAGATCGTGCCGTAATGCAAGAAGCCGTACGCGCTTTAGTGTTAATGTTAACGCCTATCACGCCACATATCTGTCACGAATTATGGCAAACCGTAGGGGATGGCAATAGTGTTGAAAACACCTTATGGCCACAAGTTGATGAAGCAGCGTTGATTGAAGATGAAAAACTTATCATTGTTCAAGTAAACGGTAAGGTCAGAGCCAAGATGACGGTTGCAGCTGATGCAGATAAAGACACCGTTGAATCAATAGGCTTAGCAGAAGAAAATGTTGCTAAATTCATTGAAGGTAAAACCGTACGCAAAGTTATTTATGTACCAGGAAAACTATTAAACATAGTAGCCAATTAATGACACTTTTCATTATGCAACGACTTAAAACACTCAAAGCCTATAGTATCATGCTATGTGCTTTGAGCGCTTTATTACTCAATGGTTGTGGCTTCCAGCTCAGAGGCGATTATCTACTGCCTCCTCAGTTGCAAACCCTTCATCTTAGCTCCGTAGATAAATACGGTGAGCTAACTCGTGTAGTAAAACAACATTTACTGAACAACCAAGTCAATGTTGTCAATCAATACACAAACGGTTTACCAGAAATGCGTATCCTTAAAGACACCTTAGACCGACGGACATTATCAGTATTCCCGAACGGTCAAGTAGCTGAATATGAACTTATTTATACAGTAAGTTATCAACTTATTTTAGCTAGCAAAGAGCCTCAAACCTTTAAGTTTGAGATCAATAGAGATTATCAAGACGATCCAGACAAAGCATTAGCAAAAAGCCGTGAGTTAGCATTGATGTTAAGTGAAATGCGTAAAGAAGTTGCTGACAAAATATTAAGAAGTATGGCGAGTATTCAGATTTAATATTCTTATATAAGTATTTTCAGCTTTAGTATTACCTGTTGTTTCATAAACTTTATCTGTAAGTAAAAGGAAGTTAAATGAGGATTTATCATAATCAATTAACCACCACACTCAATCAAGGGTTTAAACCTGTGTGGTTAATTTTTGGTGATGAACCTTGGCAAAAAAACAACGGACTGCAAGCCATTAAAAATAGTTATCAACAACAAGGCTTTGATGAACTGATCCGTTTTAGTATTGACGATAAATTTGATTGGTCCTTGTTGCATCAAGAATACCAAGCCATGAGCTTATTCTCTAGTCAGCGCATCATTGAGCTTGAGCTTACCACCAATAAACTCGGCGACAAAGGCAGCAAAGCGCTCGTTGAAATAAGCGAGCATTTACATCCGGATATTTTACTCATTATCTATGGAGATAAACTTGATGCGGCTGGCCAAAAACGAAAATGGTTTAAATCTCTCGAATCCAAAGGGTGTTTCCTACCTTTATATGACATTGAAGGCAAACAACTCAATCAGTGGATACAACGTCAAGCACGTGAAAATCAATTAAACCTGCAAAACGACGTTATTCTTTTATTGGCTGAATTTTTTGAAGGTAACCTCAACGCGCTTGATCAAGAGCTACAAAAGCTTGCTATCCTTTTTAATCAGCAACAAATCACCTTAGAAAATGTTGAGCAGCTGCTGATTAAACAAGCAAAATTCAACCCTTTTCAGTTGATTGATGCGATGTTAATTGGTGATATAAAACGCTGTATTGCCATGTTAGATCAACTGCAGCAAGATGGCACAGCGATTGCCCAACTCATTTGGTTTATACACAAAGAACTAAAGCAGCTTATCACCATGCAAGAAAACCTGAAACAAGGTGAATCTTTTAATCAACTGTGCAAAACATTCCGTATTTGGGATAAACGTAAACCGCTTTATCAACAAGCACTTAACAATATGACTGCTATTAATTTAGCTCATGCTCAGGCAAGGCTTGCTGAAGTTGATTTACTCAGTAAAACAAGTAGCGAATTTAACACTTTTATTTTATTGGCTGACGTGATGGTCTGTTTATATCACGGCGAAACCATGAACAATTATTCACTAAATTATGAGTATCAATAATATCAACAGCGAGCCAAATCCGATGAATCGTATTGGTATTTTAGGGGGGACCTTTGACCCCATTCATAACGGTCATATCTTACCGGCGATAGCAACAGCAGAATGGCTAACATTGGATCAACTATATCTGTTACCTGCCCATATCTCTCCACATAAAAACGCAACTACCGCCAGCGCCGAACAACGGAAAAGCATGGTTGAATTGGTTTGCCAAGAATTTCCTGTTTTTCAATTAGATGATAGAGAATTGTTAAAGCCTCCCCCTTCTTATACGGTGGAAAGTTTAAAAGAAATTAGCCAAGAAAATAGTGATAGCCAACTATTTTTTATTATCGGTATGGACTCACTGAATAACTTAACCACATGGCACCAATGGCAAGAACTTTTATCTTTGTGCCATATAGTTGTTAATTCACGACCCAAGTATAAATTTGATTCTACTAGCACAGCAAATATTGAGCTTTTATCCGCTTATTTTGTTGATAATATTAAACAACTGTCAGCGACAAAGGCGGGGAAAATACTTATTCATCAACAAACAGAGTTAAATATTTCATCAACAGAAATACGTGCGGAAATTAAAAATAATATCATTGATAAAGATAAACTCCCTCAAACTGTCATTGATTTTATTATCGATAAAAATATATATCGTTAATGTTCATTTCAAAAAATAATGATATTATTAACTATAATTAAGCCATCCAACATAAAAGAGAATTAACTTTGCAAAATGAAGCATTAGCCACTTTTGTTATCGAAAAAATAGAAGATATGAAAGGGCGTGATATCACCACGTTAAATATTGCTAAAAAATCAGATTTTGCTGATTTTATGATCGTTGCTTCAGGCAACTCAAGCCGCCATGTAAAATCTATTGCTCAATCCGTCATTATTGAATGCCGTGCTGAAGGTGTTGAACCGATAGGTGTTGAAGGTGCGGATATCGGTGAGTGGGCTTTAGTTGACTTAGGCGACTTGGTCATTCACATTATGACTGACGAAACTAGAGATAAGTACCAGCTAGAAGAATTGTGGCAAGAATAAATACCATTCTCACAGCAAATTAGATATCTTTAGACGATTAAATAATGCAATCAAGGCACCAGATTTGATTCTTCAGCCCCCCTTTGAAAGCAGTACCACAGGAATACCATGCGGTTAACTCTTTTTGCTGTAGGCAATAAAATGCCGGCATGGGTCACCCAAGCCTTTAACGAATATAGTCGCCGCTTCCCTCGAGACATGTCCTTTCATTTGGTAGAAATACCAGCAGGAAAACGAGGGAAAAATGCTGATATTAGTCGTATTTTAGAAAAAGAAGGTGAGCAAATGCTCGCTGCTATTCCAAAAGGAAGCCGCATTGTTACTTTGGAAGTTGAAGGAAAGCCTTGGACAACACCACAGTTAGCAAAGCAGCTAGAAAAATGGCAGCTCGATAGCCGAGACGTTGCGCTTTTAGTTGGTGGTCCTGAAGGACTAGCCCCAGCTTGTATTAAAGCGTCTGAACAAAAATGGTCACTATCACCACTGACCTTGCCTCATCCTATGGTAAGAGTTGTGCTCGTTGAAAGCTTATATCGAGCTTGGAGCATTAATAATAATCATCCTTACCATAGAGAATAGCGATGGCAGCTAACAAACGCGTCACCATTCGAAACCATAGTGCCGAAGCAAACCTCTTTGCTCGACGGGCATTTATCGCACTGCTAGGAGTAGTCGTATTACTTCTGATTTTATTTAGTAATATTTATGAATTAGAGATCAGTTCTTTTGAAAAATACCAAACACGCTCAAACTCTAATCGTATTAAACTACTTCCCGTAGCGCCGAACCGAGGACTTATTTACGATAGACAAGGGGTATTGCTTGCCGAAAACAAACCTATCTATAGTTTAGAGATTATTCCTGAACAAGTGCTCGACTTAAAACAAACCGTCAAGGAAGTAAGTAAGCTTTTAAATATAAGCGAAGAAAAACAAGCGAAGTTGTTTAGATCATTAAAAAGTAAACGTCGTTTTAAACAACTAGAATTAAAATCTCGACTCAGCGACCAGCAAGTCGCCCTTTTTTCAGTCAATCAACACAAATTTCCTGGGGTATTTATTGATGCCCGCTTAAAGCGTTATTATCCTTTTGCCGATTTAACCACCCATACTCTGGGATATGTTGCCCGCATCAACCAACGCGATGCAATAAAACTTGAAGAGCAAGGTAAAACCGAAAATTATGCAGCCACACGTAATATCGGTAAATTAGGGTTAGAAAAATACTATCAAGACATTCTTCATGGCACGATTGGTCATCAAGAAGTCGAAATTAATAATCAAGGACGTATTATTCGTACCTTAGATTCTACCCCTCCAATGCCAGGTAAAGATCTGACACTAACCTTGGATATTGAACTGCAAATGATCGCCAAACGGGCGCTTTCAGGAAAACGTGGTGCCATCGTTGCTATTGACCCACGTGATGGTGGAGTACTCGCGATGTATTCCAATCCGAGTTATAACGGTAACTTATTTGTCCATGGCATCAGCAGTAAAAACTATAACAAACTACTCAACTCTAAAGATCGCCCTCTGGTCAATCGCACTTCACAAGGTGGTTACCCTCCGGCATCTACCATTAAACCATTACTTGCTTTGACCGGCTTAAATGAAGGCATGATCACCCCAGAAAAAGAAATTGATGATCCTGGTTTTTATCAGCTCCAAGGGGTTGATAATAAACGTAGAGATTGGAAAAAATGGGGACATGGCAAGGTAAATTTATCAAAATCTCTAGAACAATCCTGTAATGTTTATTATTACGGTTTAGCCTATAAATTGGGCATCACTCGCATAGCTAGGATGATGGAAAAATTTGGCTTTGGCGAATATACCGGTATCGATATTTATGAAGAAAGCCGGGCAATTATGCCAAGTGTGGAGTGGAAGCATGCTCGTTATAACCAACCTTGGTATACCGGCGAGACTCTTTCGGTAGGTATTGGTCAAAGCTTCTGGACCGTTACCCCACTACAACTCGCTCAAGCGATGTCAATTCTAGTTAATCAAGGGCAAGTCAAAGTCCCTCACTTATTAAAATCAACAACCGAAGTGATTGCACAAACAACAAAAACAATAACAAACGGGCCTCCAGAAGCTATCGAAAGAGCATTGTTAGATACCCAAATACCTATTGATGAAAAACAACCAATTGTCTTAAAGGATAAACAATATTGGGAAGTAGTACTCGATGGCATGCACAATACAGTACAAAAGAAAGGTGCAACAGGCTATGAAGCCTTTAAGGGTAGTATGTATGACGCAGCAGGTAAAACAGGGTCGGCACAAACAGCTAACATCGCACAAGATGAAAAATACGATGCTGAAACGACCCGAGAAAGTCAACGTGATAATGCAATGTTTGTTGCCTTTGCTCCTTATGAAAATCCAGAAATTGTTGTCGCTGTCGCCATTGAAAACGTAGCCAAAGGTGGTGGAGGTACTAACGCTGCCCCCGTTGCTAGACAAATCATGGATCAATATTTTGGCAATCGCATTATTGTCAGTAAGAATGCTCACCCCCATCATGATGAAGTCTACGGCAAAGAATATCTTGAAAATAAAAACAACAATCCAGGTACTCAATAATGAGCTCAATTGGACATGACCAACAAAAGCGACGCACATTTTGGCAGCGGATCCATATCGATTTACCGTTATTAATCGGCATTCTTTGTTTATTGACGTTAGGTTTATTAGTGGTTTACAGCGCAGGTGGCCAAAGTAATGCCATGGCAATCAAACAAGCTACTCGTATCGGCATTGCTTTATTAGTGATGATGATTATTGCGCAAATCCCACCACTCATTTACCGAAAATGGGCTGTTCCAGCCTTTATTGCAGGCATAGCTTTACTGGTTGCCGTATTGCTTTTTGGGCATACTGGTAAAGGGGCAAAACGGTGGTTAGATATAGGTGTAACCTTAATACAGCCTTCAGAAATTATGAAGCTAATTGTGCCGATTATGATTGCTTGGTACGTGAGTCAATTTAATTTACCAACTAAATTAATCCATATTATCGGTGCTTTTATATTAGTACTTATTCCAACGTTATTAATTTCTGAGCAGCCTGATCTAGGTACTTCATTATTAATTGCCAGTTCGGGAATTTTTGTCATTTTTTTAGCGGGAGCCAGTTGGAAATTGATTGGTAGCTGTGCTTTACTTGGCTCAGCTTTTGCGCCGATATTCTGGATGTTCTTGCTAAGAGACTACCAAAAACAGCGGGTATTAACTTTTTTAAATCCAGAACAAGACCCACTCGGCTCGGGTTATCATATTATCCAATCAAAAATAGCTATCGGCTCAGGCGGCTTACAAGGAAAAGGGTGGCTGCAAGGTACTCAATCTCAGCTGGAATTTTTACCTGAGCGTCATACCGATTTCATTTTTGCGGTATTTAGTGAAGAGTTTGGCTTAATCGGTGTCAGCATTTTATTATTGGTTTATTTAGCCGTTGTCATGAGAGGATTATGGATAGCAGTTAACGCAGAGCATGCTTTCACTAAATTATTAGCAGGCAGCATAACCTTAACCTTCTTTGTTTATGCATTTGTAAATATCGGCATGGTTTCAGGAATATTACCTGTGGTTGGCGTACCATTACCTTTAGTCAGTTACGGGGGCACTTCTATGGTTACCTTAATGGCAGGTTTTGGTATATTAATGGCCATCAGCACTCACCGTCGATTTATTGCATAAATAAGGCACCGTTGTGAAGAAATTCTGCCATCGTTGGATATCATTACTAGTTAGTAGCATACTAATACTCATTCTTAGTGCGTGTAGTAACAACTATGGACGTTACCAACAACAAAATGATAGTACTCCAACAAGAAAACCCCGTCCGATAGAATTAAAGGATCCAACCCCTCGAGCAGAGCCCAAAAGCCGAGGTGGTAATAAAAATTATCAAGTCAGAGGAAAGAGCTACTCGGTATTAGACACAGCCAAAAATTTTAAGCAATCTGGCACCGCTTCTTGGTATGGGAATAAATTTCATGGTCACTTAACTTCCAATGGTGAAATTTATAATATGTATGCAATGAGTGCGGCTCATAAAAACTTACCCCTGCCGACTTACTTAAAAGTCACTAATAATGATAATCAAAAAACGGTCATAGTAAGGGTAAATGATCGTGGTCCCTTCCATCAACAACGCATTATTGATCTTTCTTACAGTGCCGCCTACAAATTGGATATGTTAAAAACAGGCACGGCAAATGTGACTATTGAGGCAATCACTGATTTTTCTAACCAATCAGCCAACATCATTAGGAAAGCGCCGCCCTCCTCCTCAATAAAAGCCAATTATATCCAAGTCTTTGCTACTAAAAATCCATTGCTAGCCCAACAAACCGCCAACGCTATCACGCAATTATTTCAACAACCCGCTAGCAGTAAGAAAAGTAAACAAATATTTAAAGTGCAAGTAGGTCCCATTGAAGATCAGTCAACTGCCGACAACCTATTAATTCAATTGAAAGAGAATGGCTATCCCACCGCTTTTAAACTAAAGCTTTGATTACCGCTGGATCTGGCATTGCGAGCTAACATGGCTATCTATAAAGCGAAAACATCAAAAGATACAAATTGCTTGATTTAATGCCGTAGCAATCGAAAATAAAACTGGTATACTGCTGAAAATTATTTATTTATCCAATGATTTGTGTTTTTCATCAGACAAAACCATTGTATTATTTTCACTGGCAGTTATGTCGCAAAAATTGACAAAAAAAATGACTAAAAATTATCATAAAATTATCAGCTTATTCGGTGCATTCGCTTTCACTTTTGCTTCATTTTCTTACGCAGCAGTTATCATCCCCTCACCGCCGCAGATAAATGCAAAAGGGCATATTTTAATTGATTATACCACCGGTAAAATTATCGCTGAAGAAAATGCCGACACCTTATTAGCGCCAGCCAGTTTAACCAAAATGATGACGAGTTATATCATTGGCCAAGAACTTCAATCAGGCAATATTAGCAATACCGACCTAGTTACTATTAGTAAAGAAGCTTGGGCAACAGGTAATCCACTGTTTGAAGGCTCGTCGCTAATGTGGCTAGAAGTTGGCAAAGAAGTGTCTGTTGACCTATTAAACCAGGGCATCATCGTTGCTTCAGGTAATGACGCTTGTGTCGCTATGTCGGAACATATTGCCGGTAGTGAAGATGCCTTTGCTGATTTAATGAATGCCCATGCTGAGCAATTAGGCATGAACAGTAGTTACTTTGAAAACAGCCATGGCTTAGATAGCCAAGAGCATAAAACTACACCTAGAGACATGGCAACTTTAGCCGTAGCCCTTATTCGAGATGTGCCTGAAGAATATGCTCTTTATAAACAAAAGTCGTTCGAATTTAATAACATTAAAACATACAATCGTAATAGTCTCTTATGGGATAAAAGCATGACGGTTGATGGTTTAAAAACCGGTCATACCTCTCAAGCGGGCTATAGTTTAGTGACTTCAGCAACCAAAGGCGGAATGCGTTTAGTTAGTGTTGTAATGGGTACAGACAGTGTGCGTGCTCGAAAAGTAGAAAGTAAAAAATTGCTAAACTATGGTTTTCGTTTTTTCGAAACTTATACACCGTATCAGGCTGGTGAAAAATTCGTTACTGACCGCGTTTGGATGGGAAATATTAAAGAAGTTGATTTAGGTATACTTGAAGATACTCCTATCACTATTCCTCGAGGGCAACGTAAAAATTTAACCGCTAACTTTGAATTAAATAAGCAGTTGATTGCCCCGCTAGATAAGGGTGATGTTGTTGGTAAAGTATTTTTACAACTTGACGGCGAAGACATTGGTCAGTACCCGTTAGTAACTTTACAAGAAGTTACCGAAGGTGGCATGTTCGACCGCTTAATCGACTATGTTAAGTTACAGTTTATTAACTAATGTAAACTAAGTTAAGCTCAGTTTAACCAGCTCCCAAAGCCCAGTTTTTACTGGGCTTTTTATTTATCCCCCCTTTTACTTGATTTTTAGTAATGATCCCCCATTTTTCTTAGCATTAAATAATGATAAAATAGCTAAGTGATCATTAAGGTCAGAACAGAGAGTAAACATGAAAACCAAATTTGATGAACTATTAGAATTCCCAACGGTACTAAACTTTAAAGTTATGGGAGTTGCTTGTGACGAATTACCCGATTTGATCATTGCTGAATTACAAAAGCATACTCCGGGTGATTATTCACCAAAAATAAAACCAAGCTCAAAAGGAAATTATCATTCCGTTTCTATCGCTGTCACGGTTACCAGCAAAGAGCACATCGAAATGATTTATAAAACCCTGACTGCCATAGAGCAAGTCAGATACGTTTTATAAAAAACATTCAAGAAGCAAAAGGCAATCACTTGAAGCATTCACTTGTTGTTCGACAATTAGAGCAGATGGATTACGTTACTGTATGGCAAGCCATGCAAAATTTTACCGATGAGCGTAATGACGAAACAGCAGATGAACTGTGGGTGGTTGAACACCCTGCCGTATTTACTCAAGGGCAAGCTGGAAAAGAAGAACACTTGTTAATGCCTGGTGATATTCCTGTTGTCAAAGTCGACCGTGGTGGACAAGTGACTTACCATGGACCTGGTCAACAAGTGATGTATTTTATGATCAATTTACGCCGTAGAAAAATTGGTGTTAGAGAGTTAGTCACTTTGATAGAAAACGGTATCATTGCCACTTTAGCTGATCACAACATAACAGCAAATGCTAAACCAGACGCTCCCGGTGTTTATGTTGACGGTAAAAAAATTGCCTCACTTGGGTTAAGGGTCCGCAAAGGTTGTTCCTTTCACGGCTTAGCATTAAATATTAATATGGATTTATCACCGTTCTTACGCATTAACCCTTGTGGTTATGCTGGATTAGAAATGATACAAACATCAACAATCAGCGCTCTAGATTCTGTTGAACAAGCAGGGCAAGCGTTAATTAAACACATGTCAGCATTATTAAATGCTGACAACATTAGCTACACAAATGGCTTGGGCTCTGTTAATGCAGGCTAAGAAATGATGCATACATCAACTTCATCAACAATCAGCGCTCTAGATTCTGTTGAACAAGCAGGGCAAGCGTTAATTAAACACATGTCAGCATTATTAAATGCTGACAACATTAGCTACACAAATGGCTTGGGATCAGTAAATGACGACTAAATCATCACGTATCGCACCAGGTACAAAACTTCGCGACGCAGAGAAAATGGCGCATATCCCAATTAAAGTTGTGCCTTCAACTCGCGAAACAATGTTGAGAAAACCCAATTGGTTACGGATTAAATTACCTCGGACTACTGAGCGTATCGACAACATAAAGGCGGCATTACGTAAGCACAACTTACATTCAGTGTGTGAAGAAGCATCTTGTCCAAATTTATCAGAATGTTTCAACCACGGCACAGCTACCTTTATGATCTTAGGTGACATTTGTACACGTCGTTGTCCTTTTTGTGATGTTGGCCATGGTCGTCCTCTAGCAGCCGACAAAGAAGAGCCAAAGAAACTAGCATTAACATTAAAAGACATGGCGCTAAAATACGTTGTAATTACTTCGGTAGACAGAGACGATTTACGTGATGGCGGAGCTCAGCAGTTTGCCGATTGTATTACTGAAATAGCAGAGCATGCCCCACACACTAAAGTTGAAATATTAGTACCCGATTTTCGTGGGCGTATGGATAAAGCGTTAGAAATACTTAATCAAACCCCACCGCATGTTTTTAACCACAATTTAGAAACTGCCCCGCGTTTATATACCAAAGCTAGACCCGGCGCTAATTATCAATGGTCATTAGACTTATTGAAAAAGTTTGGTGAAGCTAATCCAACAGTCAATACTAAATCAGGTTTAATGGTTGGCTTGGGTGAAACCAATGAAGAAATACTACAAGTGATGAAAGATTTACGTGCACATGGCGTAAAAATGTTAACTATTGGACAATACTTGCAACCAAGTAAAGAGCATTTGCCTGTAGAACGTTATGTTCATCCTGATGATTTTGATATGTTTCAACGTGAAGCAATGAAAATGGGTTTTGAACACGCAGCATGTGGTCCATTAGTCCGTTCTTCTTACCATGCCGATAAACAAGCTGCAGGTGAAGAAGTAAAATAAATACAGAATATTGTAGGTTGGGCTTTAGCCTAACAACCCCCTTACAAAGGATTAATTGTCAGAATAAATTCCGACCTACATTTTGTTGTTATCTCTTATCGTGAATAAACCATGCAAAAACACTGGCAAATAAACAAGCCAAAGCGGCATATTCATAAGCCAAAGTAGCTCCCAATCCATCTTGCCAAACCACACCTGCTATATAAACACCAATAGCTCCACCAACACCGTAAACGCCAGCAATATATACTGCTTGGCCTCTATTTTGTTGATTAACTTGGAAGTGTTTCTGAAGTAACTGAATAGAGGCGCTGTGATATAAACCAAAACTTAATGCATGAATAAGTTGCGCAAACAGTAAAATTATCAGACTGTCAGCAAAATGCCCCATTAAATACCATCTGATACTCGTGGCAATAAGGCTAAATGAAATTAATAATCGAGCACCAAACAGCTGATAAAGTCTACCCGCTACAAAAAAAACACCGATTTCAGCAATAACACTTATGCTAATAAATATGCCAACTGCAGAATCAGAATAAGATAAATCTCTAAGATACAAAGCAAAAAAACTATAATATGGACCAAAACTAATCTGTAATAGTAAGCCGGCGATAAAAAATGCGACAAAATTTTTATCAATCAGTTTGCTAAAAATAGAACTATTTTCTTGCTGTTTGCTCCGCTGAACCTTAGGTTGTTTCAACAATAAACTAGACAAAAACAACGCTAATAATATAAACCAACCAATATAGGTAAAAGCCTCAGAGTCGTAGTAACTAATGATTTCACCGGACACAACAACCAACACCATAAAACCAACGCTTCCCCACAACCTAATTCGAGCATAAATTTTAGCGTTACGACGAATTGACGTCATGGTCATGACTTCAAGTTGCGGCAAAATAGCCGTCCAAAACAAACTGAAAATAGCTAAGACAAACGTAACCGGCCAATAGCCTCTCACCCAAAACAATAAAGTAAAAGACAGTAAAGCGAGGCCTGAGCCAAGTTGAATAATCGAAAGCTGCTTACCAGACTTGTCTGCCAATAATGCCCAAAATGTCGGGCCAATAATTTTAGTCGCGGTGAAAATTGCGAGGATCTCTCCTATCGCTAGCGAATTATAACCACGACCATCTAAAAATACCGTCAGAAAAGGCGTCACTAAACCGAGTATGGCAAAATAAGTAAAATAGCTAAAAGAGAGGCGATGAAAGAGTGACGAACCCATCAGTTCATCACCACTTTCAATAATGCTATCAAGCTGGAAATGTTATTTGCAAATGTCTGGGGTAATACAATTAACATCAGCATTTTGCGCACGATTACGTAAAAAATGATCAACTAAAGTTAAAGCTAGCATAGCTTCAGCGATTGGCACCGCACGAATACCAACACATGGATCATGACGTCCTTTAGTGATCAAGTCAGTTGCTTTACCTTCTAAATCAACCGTTTTGCCACTAACACCTATACTTGATGTCGGCTTAAGAGCCAAATGTGCAACAATTGCTTGTCCTGAAGAAATACCACCTAAAACACCACCCGCATGATTTGAGCTGAACCCTTCAGGTGTCAATTCGTCTCGATGCTCTGAGCCTTTCTGATTCACTACTGCAAAACCATCGCCAATTTCTACACCTTTAACCGCATTAATGCTCATCAAACCATGGGCAATATCAGCATCTAACCGATCAAAAATAGGTTCACCTAAACCAACCGGAACATTGTTAGCAACCACGGTGATTTTGGCACCAATAGAATTCTTTTGACGGATAATGCCACGTAATAACTCATCTAATTGTTCCAGTTTATTATCATCTGGAAAGAAAAAAGGATTCTGCTCAACGCTAGACCAATTCAATTGCTCTGCCTTCACATCACCAATTTGTGTAACACAGCCTTGAATGGTAATGCCAAGCTTTTCCTTTAAGTATTTTTTAGCAACGGCACCTGCGGCAACACGCATTGCCGTTTCACGTGCTGAAGAGCGACCACCACCACGGTAATCTCTTAAACCATACTTTTGCCAATAGGTATAATCGGCATGTCCTGGACGAAAACTTTGCGCAATGTTGCCGTAATCTTTTGAACGTTGGTCGGTATTTTCAATCATCAAGCCGATAGGTGTACCGGTTGTTTTTCCTTCAAATACCCCAGACATAATTTTTACTTGGTCTGCTTCATTACGCGCCGTTGTATAACGCGAGGTCCCTGGACGTCTTCTATCTAGATCTGCTTGTAAATCCGCTTCACACAGAGGCAGGCCCGGCGGGCAACCATCAATAATTGCACCT
>Ga0209395_1005462_pt1 | contig 14316 bp, 8 predicted proteins | sample GOMGulsemesocosm_3_FD_184635 | JGI IMG/M metagenome (GOLD analysis project Ga0209395, IMG submission 184635) | Methane-oxidizing microbial communities from mesocosms in the Gulf of Mexico - GOM9D Gulf of Mexico (SPAdes) (version 2) | ecosystem: Environmental > Aquatic > Marine > Cold seeps... | reverse complement strand
CAAACCGTCAAAAAACCTCGCCGATAGCCTAGTGTCGATGATTCAAGGCAATACTGAATTTTTAATGATCGATGATCAAAAACTAGTCTATGAAACCGCGATCGATCTGGCAATCAATAAGGCTATTGATACAAAGCAGGTATTGATTGTTGAGGGTGGGCCGGGTACCGGAAAATCGGTAGTAGCCATTAACTTACTGGTTGAGCTGACTAAGCGTGAACAGGTAACGCAGTACGTATCCAAAAATCAGGCGCCGAGGATGGTCTACAGCGCCCGCCTAAAAGGGGCTGTCACTAGAGGGCGTATTGATAACCTATTTAAGGGTTCCGCTTCGTATACGGGAGTAGAATCCGGTTACTTCGACGCGCTAGTTATTGATGAAGCGCATCGCCTGATCGCCAAGAACCGCTACAACAAAGATAGCGAAAATCAGGTGAAGGAGTTGATCGCAGCTTCCAAGCTGGCAGTGTTTTTTATCGATGAAGCACAAATGGTGACCTGGAGTGATATAGGCACCAAAGCCGAGATCCATCAATGGGCCGCTGAGTTGGGCGCTGAAGTACAAGAAATGCAACTGCAATCCCAGTTTCGTTGCAATGGCTCCGATGGTTATCTGGCGTGGGTGGGCGACGCGGTACAGCTAAGGGGTACGGCAAACCAAACGCTTGAAGGTATCGATTATGAATTCAAAGTCTTCGATGACCCTAATGAGTTAAGGCAGGCGATCCGAGATAAAAACCTGGAGGCCAATAAAGCCAGGATGGTGGCGGGGTATTGTTGGGATTGGGTGAGTGATTCCCGCAAGCAAGCCAATGACGCGGCGGCGATGGATATTGTCATTCCTCAATACGGGTTTGAAGCGCAATGGAACCTGGCCAACGATGGCAGCTTATGGATTATGGCCGGTAATTCGGTCAATGAAGTGGGTTGTATCCATACTTGCCAGGGGTTGGAGTTGGATTATATCGGTGTAATCGTTGGTGAAGACCTTGTCGTGCGTGATGGCGAAGTGATAACCGATGCCAGCAAACGCTCAAAAATGGATGCCTCCATTCGCGGTTTTAAAAAATTGCTAAAAGAAGACCCCGAAGCGGCAAAAGAAAAAGCCGATACGATTATCAAAAATACTTACCGCACCTTAATGACCCGAGGTCAAAAAGGCTGTTACTTTTTTAGCGTTGACCCTGAAACTAATCTCTACTTCAAAGAGCGTGCAGAGGCTATATCTCTTGCAAGGCCCTTAGTAGCGGCTGAGCAATATGTCGGTTTGCAGTTAGAGGTGGTCGATGTACCCAATGAAGAGCGTTATATCACAGCAATACCCTTACTCAATATTAAAGCCGCAGCTGGTGGGTTTAGTATGGAGCAACACCTTGAAGTATGTGACTGGGTTCGTTTGCCAGAACCCTTTGCTCATAAATCCGGCTATTTTGTCGCACAGGTGGTGGGTGAATCGATGAACCGACGCATTCCCAATGGTGCTTGGTGTTTATTCAAGCAAGATCAGGGGGGATCACGTAATGGGAAGATTGTATTGGTCGAGTCATCACATATTCAGGATACCGAGACAGGCAGCAGTTATACGGTGAAGCGCTATCATAGCGAGAAAGTGAGTGATGATAAGGGAGGGTGGGAGCACAGTAAGATTGTGTTGTCGCCGATGAGTAGCGTGGAGGCGTTTGGGGATGTTGAATTGGTGGGGGATCAGGTTGAGAGTTTTGGTGTGGTTGGGGAGTTTGTGGCGGTTTTGTGAGTAGAAGTAAATTGTATTTGAACAAAGGTCGCTGGCACCTTTGGTTTCGAAATCGCTGTTGGCGCCGCCAACTATTATAAGTACATTATCCACATTTGTTTTTTAGTTAAGCAGGGTAGCGATAGAACGCATAGGACACAAAACGTAAATGGATCCAATCTTATTGCCGCCGTTAGCTGGCCCCTTTATTGAAAGCCTGAGGAGTATCGGCTATTCATTGCCTTCCGCTGTGGCGGACGTTGTTGATAATGCGATTTCTGCTAAGGCAACTCAAATAGATGTTGTTACTGATTGGTGCGCTGGAAAACCCTATATGGCCATATTTGATAATGGTGAAGGGATGGCGAAGAGCGGGGTTCGAAAATCCATGCAGCTGGGGGCGATAGGTCCATCGGATGAAAGAGAGGCGACGGACCTTGGACGTTTTGGTATGGGGCTAAAAACGGCATCGTTTTCACAGTGCCAAGAACTAACTTTGATTAGCAGAGCTATTACCAGTAAAGAGTGGTATGGCGTGCGCTGGGACCTGAAGAAGGTAGAGCAACAGAATGAATGGCTAGCGGATGTGATATCTCCGGAAGAGTGTGAAAATGAGCTGAATAAAATGGGTTTTTTACACGATATCGGTTCATTAGTTCTTTGGCGAGAATTTGATGGGGCTAAAGACGTGACTGCGATAAACCAAGAGAAGGACTATGATCGCAGTATTGGATCGCTTGTTGATCACTTGTCGCTTACATTTCATCGATATCTTAGTGGGAATGGAGTGCCAAAGAAGATATCGCTGAAATTGAATGGAAGCTACATAAGCCCAATGGATCCTTTTGCTTTACACCCGGAACAAGGTAAGCCAGGTTCGACTATTTTGTCGGAAGAGAAAATCAGGTTAGGTGATAATGTCATCCAGATTCGAGCATACCAAATACCTCATCCGATGCAAATGTCTCATGACTTCGCAGGGAGGGTGTCACTAAGCGGAAATCACCATGCAGCGCAAGGTATCTACATATATCGCTCAGGCAGGCTAATCTCATCCGGCGGGTGGTTCAAGTTGGCGAAAGCATCCGAAGCAAACAAACTAGCAAGAATACAGGTCGAGTTTGAGAACAGCACAGACGAGCTATGGAAAATCGATGTTAAGAAGTCGAGAGTGGAACTGCCTTCTTCATTGAGAGAGCAATTGCGGAGAATAGTGAAACAGTGTTCCTCGAAATCATCCTCAACTTTTAAGAAAAGAGCCAAGATGCCCACTTTTGATAGCGACCCAGTATGGGACAGGGTCTACGACAGAGAAAGAGAGCGAGTAAGTTATAGCATAAACAAAAAAAATGCCCTGCTATCAAAAATACTGAAGTCGATTGCAGATTCCAGTACACGTAGTTCTCTTATTACACTGCTCGAGCAAGGGTTACCCTTGGAGCTGATAAAGAATGATATATCTGCTAGCGCGATATCAATAGGCTTGTCACCTGAAGAAAAGTTAGAGAACTGCCAGCAAATGATTGAGGAATTCCTTGGTGCTGGTATTGATAAAGACATAATAGCAACGTCACTGAGTGGTGACAGCAATATCGGTCTGGATACGGGCGTTATTTTTGAATTTATAGAAAATATGGATAAAGGGAATTATGGTATCTGAAACAGAAGTAATTGAAATGGTTGTCGGACAGCTTGAGAAAGAGGCTCTGCGTAGCGAAGAGGAGCAAGATACTGTATGGCTCAATGAAAAGCTCAAGGGCTTTAAAAAGCGCTTTGATCTAACCGACGAAGCTGTTAACACCATTGAAATACGAGTGCGGCAGAAAGTCGTTGTATTAGCCGGTGTACGGGATACTGCTGTTCTAGATTCTGATGAGAAGAGAGTAAAGTGGTTGACGGAAGATCGAATCAAAGGCAACGAATGGTTCTACTGGAATAGGTTCAAAGAAAATTTCAAGGCCAAGGATATACCGGATTCGATTTTGGTTAGAACGGACACAGATACAGGGAAGGTTCTAACCCGCTTGGGAGATCCATTATCGACTGTGAGCTTCAAGGTTCGAGGAATGGTCATTGGTGATGTTCAGGCGGGTAAAACGAACAATTATTCGGCATTGATTAACAAAGCTGCGGACGCGGGATACAAACTTGTTATTGTTCTTACAGGGACAGTCGAGGATCTGAGGAGGCAGACTCAGGAGAGGCTGGATTCAGATTTTGTTGGCAGTGTGTCTACCGCAGGCAGAGAAGGGCGAGATCCGGAAACAAAAATAATTGGTGTCGGTAAAAGAGATGATTCTCGGTTGCCTTTTTGTCTTACGGACCGGAATAGTGATATTACGCAGCGACCCAGTTACAGCATTTCTACAATTGGCGAACCAATTCTTGTGGTTACCAAGAAGAATAAACACATGTTAAAGCGTTTGGAGACTTGGTTAAGTTCTTCAGTAAACGCTAGGCAAGGCCAGGTACAAGAGCCGGTACTAATTATTGATGATGAGGCTGATAATGCCTCAGTGAATACAGGTAGTGAAGATGAAGATCCGAAAACTATAAATTTACTTATTAGAAAGATAATCAGTTGCTGTAATAAGGTCAGTTACGTTGCCTATACGGCTACCCCTTTCGCCAATATATTTATTCATCCTGATTCGGAGGGCGATACACATGATACTGATGACCTTTTTCCCAAGCATTTTATCATGGCGCTTGAGCCACCCAATAATTATTGCGGCGCTAACTACTTTTTTCGAACGGATGAGTCTACGCGAATCCTTCAGGAAATTACAGACGCTGATACTCATTTACCGATTTCCCATAAGCCTGGAACTTCGGTTAGTTCAATCCCTAAATCATTGATAGAGTCTATTGGCGCATTTTTGCTTGCTTGTTCGGTAAAGGATATTCGAAGAGGGAAAAGTTTGATTAGCTCTAAGTATGATTCAATGTTGATAAATATGTCTCGGCTAACTACGGTTCAATCAGATATTACTCCCCATGTGGAGCTAGCACTTAACGAATATTGGGATGCGATTAGAACTAAAGGCGCGCAGACAAATGCGGAAACTCGGTCATCGGTGATTGGTGAACTGAAAGTTATTTGGAATAAGCACTACAGCGATAGTGTAGGCGAAAGCTGGGGTGACGCACTTTCTTCATTGTTGAAAATGACGAAACCAGTTGTTGTTACTGTGCATAGTAAATCTGGTGATAAGCTTGAATATGAAGAAAATGGTGCGGAAAAAATAATCGCTGTGGGGGGGCTTAAACTGTCGCGTGGGCTTACGCTTGAAGGGTTGGTTGTAAGTTACTTCTACCGAAGATCAGTAATGTATGACAGCCTAATGCAGATGGGTAGGTGGTACGGCTATAGGGATAATTATCAAGATTTACTTAAACTGTGGGCCACATCGGAGTCTTTAGATTGGTATGCGCATATATCTGAAGCGTCCGATGAAATCCGGGAGCAGGCCGCTGAGATGATGCGACGAGAAGTGACGCCGAGAGAATTTGGGCTCCGGGTTAGATCTTCGCCAGATGCTTTGATGGTTACCGCAGCAAACAAAATGAGAACGGCAACATCGTATCAGTCGAGTGTGCGCTTTGATAATCGATTACTTGAAACGGACTGTGTAGACAGCAGGGATGATGTGATTCAGGGGAATTTATTAACTTTTGATAGATTCATAAAGAGCATTGACGCAAAACGATTACCGAATGACAAAATACCTAAGGGTCAAGAGCAGCATTTTCATTACCGTGATGTGGACGTTGATGAAATACTCTCATGTATAAAGGGGCTAGATAATCACCCGAGTTGTGGGCCTTGGGCTGAAAGAAGTCTTTTTGATGAATATATTCTTTCGCGGGCGCCATATGAGCTTGAAAAATGGGATGTGTTTATATGGCAGCCAAAAACATCTACCGCGGGGTATTGGGAGTCTCCGCATGGTGGAGATAAGTATAAAAGGAATAGCAGAACGATAGTGAAGAATAAGCCAAGAAATGCATCAAACTCGAATGAGTTAAGGCTTAATGAGAAGCAACATATTGCTGATGGAGCTGAGGTGGAAGCTCTAGGGCTGGATGAGGATGCTATTTTTAGGCTTAGGTCAGAGTGTAAACCGGGTAAAAGTGTAAAAACGTCTGCTTATAGAGCTGCGCGAAAGAACCTGAGGCCTTCACTGGTGTTTCATTTGATTAGAGCTGTTGATCCAAACCCGATGCCAAATGTGCCTGCTGAGAGGGATGTATTGGGATGGGTAATTTCTATTCCTCCGTCAGAACATAATGATAGGGGCGTCAGTTATCAGGTGACCCTTGACTGGTACAAAAAATATGTTGCTGATGTTACAGACGAATCGGAGGCTTAAGTATGTTAACTACTCCTTGGGATATTTTGGTTAGTCCAGTATCAGGGCCATTATCAACGAAAGGTGTTGAAGGCGACAGCAGCGGTGCTTGGTATTGGGTTCGATGTTCTGACGGCCGTTACGGGATTGCATTTAGATTGTCCTCGCGGGTTGAAGGTCTTGACAAAATGTTACGGACGACAGCCATGATAGATATCATTAAAGTTCCTGACATAAATAGTCAGAACTACTTGTGTGTGTTAATAAAATCTTCGGAGCTTGCTACTGTTTTCCAGAATCTTTGTAATGACCTAATGAATACGTGTAGTGGGATCACTGAGCCCCAAAGTGTTCTTCAGCTGATTAGTCAGCGCGTTAAATCCTGGCAGCGTCTATTCAAACGTGAAGGAAGTAAGCTGAATCCTAAGGAAATAGTTGGGTTAATGGCTGAAATGAAATTTCTCTTTTCTCACTGGATAAATATTAGTAGTTCTAAGGTAGATGGTTGGCTCGGACCGTTAGATAATCCACAGGATTTCACTGATGAGAGTATAGGAGTTTCAGTTGAAGTAAAGTCGTATGCCATCGATAAGGGCAGCGTGTCAATATCATCCATTGAGCAGTTGGATTGTGATGATATGCTTTACTTAGTAGCGTACTCAGGTGAGTCGTCAACAGATAATAATGCATACGGGCTTAATGAATATGTAGAATTTTGTAGGTCGAAAATTGATAGCTCATGGCAATCACTTTTTGACGGTAGACTACTTGACGCCGGTTACCAGTACGATCCTTATTATGATGAGCATACCTTTGTCATAGGGGAACCAAAAATATATACCGTAAACGAAAGTTTCCCTTGTTTACGTCAAAGCGAGCTTGGTGCAGCGATTTTGAAGGCTCGTTATGAAATGAACTTAGCTGATTTGGTAGAGTTTAGAATTAATGTTGAGGAGTTCGAAGCCGAGGTGAAAAGTGGCTGATATTGACTATGGTGAGTATTACATCGATATGCTGGAGCATATCAAGGCTGCAGCAGATGTTGAGGGTCGACTGATCGAGCTCGAGTATCTGGAGTTCATACTTGGATTGCTTTCAGACGCTGGTGAGTTCGATGATTACACTATAGTCGAAGACGGTAGGGACGGCGCCGGTCGCTGGATTGTTGATGGCTATTCCTATGATGAAAATAACTATACGCTTTCTCTGTTTGTCACATTGCTGTCTACATCGGATGAGCTTCTACCTTTGAGTCGGCGTGAGGCAGAGCAGGCTATTGGGAAAATATCCGCTTTCTTGGATGTGTGTCTTTCGCAAGACCTCCGGTCTATTCTCGAACCTGCCAGTAGTTGTTACCAAGCAGCGGCATTCATTAGGGATAATTGGAAAGACGTATCACGGGTTAACCTTCTTGTTATATCAAATCGTCCATCAGTTGATTTTCGAAAAAATATTGTTTTCGATGACGTCGACGGTCGAGCCAGCACTGTACATCTTTGGGATTTAAAACGAATTTATAAGCTTGAGTCGTCTAGAGCTGAACGAGAAGAGATGTATATAGATCTTTCGGACAGTCCTGTTCCTTGCTTGATTGCCCATAAAGAAGATGGCGGTGGGCAGTCTATCCTAGCTGTTGTTAGTGGAGATATTCTGGTCGACCTATACGGGAAGTGGGGTTCGCGCCTATTGGAGCAAAATGTACGAAGTTTTTTGCAGGCGCGAGGCAAGGTTAATAAGGGGATTAGATCCACGATACTTAATGATTCTTCTAACTTCTTTGCCTATAACAATGGATTAACTACTATTGCAGAGGGTGTCGATACAAGGGAGGTTGATGGTCAAAAGAGTATCGTTGGTTTAAAGAATATGCAGATAGTAAACGGAGCGCAGACAACGGCCTCAATTTACAGTACGTTCTTTAAAGACAAGGCGGATATGTCCAACATATCCGTTCAGATGAAACTCACTGTGCTACCGAATTTTGAGTCATCTGGCTTAGTGTCGAAGATATCAAGGTTTGCTAATTCTCAAAATAAAGTTTCTGATGCAGACTTGTTTTCAAATCACCCCTTTCATGTGAGGATAGAAGAGTTTTCTCGACGAATTTGGGTTCCGGTTCGATCTGATCAAACTTCTCAGACGCATTGGTTTTACGAGAGAGCCAGAGGACAGTATCTGGATGCTCAAGCCTTCATGTCTAAATCCGCGAAAATGAAATTTTTAAAAATCAATCCACGCTCGCAGCTACTGACGAAAACGGATGTGGCGAAAGTTATGAATTCTTGGGATTGTTTGCCTCATGAGGTGAGTAAGGGGGCGCAAAAGAACTTTGCAAAGTTTGCTGAACGAATTGATAAAGAGTGGGTGAAAGGTGATTTAGGATTTAATGAAAATTACTACAGAAAGCTAATATCTCGAGCGTATATTTTCAAATCCTTAGAAAAAGCAGTACTGAAAGCCAAATGGTACAGTGGCTACAGAGCTAATATTGTAACCTATACCATTGCTAGATTGGGGCATGAAATACAAAGTAAGAGTCTAGTACTTAATTACGATTCCCTTTGGAGGTCTTCAGCTATACCTGTGATAATTTCACAGATCTTGATACTTTTAGCTGAATCCGTAAACGAGGTTCTACAAGATGATGCCAGACCAATAGGTAATATTTCAGAATATGCGAAGCGAGCATTTTTATGGGATACGGTTAAGAATGTCGAGTGCAATATTCAAGGGTTGGAGGAGTTCCTGATTGATGTAGAGGAGTCTAAGTTGCGTGAAAAGGATTCAAAAGGTATACAGAAAGAAGATGACGGCATTCAAGTGCAGGCAAAAGTCCTAGGTATGAATAAATCAATATGGTCGCAAGTTGAACGATGTTTGCATGAGGATGATGCAGCAACGCCATCATTGGTGGGGATTCTCAAAGCGGCGAAGAGTCCTAAGGGGTTACCAACGGAAAAACAATCAAAGGTTCTGGTTAAATTGTTGAATCGTTATGAAAGCAGGTTGGGGTGAATTACGTTAGTATCTTTGCCACAATCTCTGCAATCTGTTTGGCCAAATAAGGAGGAACAGCATTGCCAACCTGCACATACTGCTGTGTACGATTGCCTTCAAATAAGTAATTGTCTGGGAACGTTTGCAGGCGCGCAGCCTCGCGAACTGTCAGGCTACGACACTGTATTGGGTCAGGATGAATAAAATAGTGACCATCTTTAGATATATGGCTTGTGATGGTTGTTGCTGGTTTGTCGCCAGCTTGGCAGCGGAAACGGTCAGCAAAGGCTCCACTCTTCCAGTTTGCGTGATTAGGAGCTAACGAAGCTGGAAAGTCGGCACTTTTGGGTGAGGGCGATTTCATTTCTATTAGAGGCCAAATGGCGCAGAATAGGTATCGGGCTAGGTCAGCTGTCATATGCCCTCGTGTTTCATGGTTGGTAAAACCGCCGAGGTTTTCCCCCGGTTTTCTAATCCAATTGATTATGTTTTCCGTGTCTTTTCGTTTGTTCGCTGATTGGCTGAATCCTGTGGCGCTGGATTTACAGAATATACCGCCACGAGATATTGGAAGGGTTCCGTTTTTGAATGTCGCTACTGCATCTGAAATTGCTTGATGTTTTTTTGGCAGTTTTTCCAGCTTATCAATTGCTTTATTGACAGCGCTTTCCCAGTTTTTAGCCGTGTCGACCTCTTTACTTAAGCCGCTGCGCAATGCAGGCATACTATTGATCATATCTTTAACGGATATTTTCCCTTGAGCAGTCTCCAATTGATCGGGTATTGCCTTAATATCATCTCTTACTCCTAGCAAGATGACGCGGTGCCTTGCTTGTGGGACACCATATTCTTCGGATCGAATGATGAAATCTGTGTGGTTCTTATAGCTTGGTTCGTCGAGCAGGTCGTCGGTATCAGAGGGCTTGACTAGTGAATAAATTTTATATTCTGGCCCTTTGTTATCATTATTGATTAAAGAGGGTTGCCTAAGGTCAGATAGGATTGTGGGAAACATTTTTTCCCCGTCAACCTTGGCTGACAGTATGCCCTTAACATTTTCCATGACGAATACTTCTGGACGAATTACGTCCAGTACCTTCATGTACTCTTTATAAAGAAAGTGCCTATGGTCTTCTTTGGCGTCGTAATCCTCAACGCCCATATTTCGGGAGCGACCAGCAAGGGAGTAAGCTTGACAGGGTGGGCCACCAATAACCAGCCATGGGCCTTTATGTTGTTGTTTGAGAGTGTCTAATCGATCAAATATCAGCCTGTTATCTCCTGTCCCGAGCGCTCTGGGGCCTCCTAGTGTTTCTTCTTCGGCATCTGTCCACTGTTTAGGGTATTTTTTGATAAGGGCTGCTTTGAGTACAGGTTTCTTCTTTTTGTCGTTTTCCCGCAGGTAGTCAATGTATTCTAAGGGCAGCTTACCATCTCTAAATTTACGTAAGAAGGATCGCAGTGTAAGCGTTGCATGTGCACTGGTTTCTTTTTCAACGGACATGGCAATAGAAAACGGTGAGTTCTTCGTGCAGTTACTAAAGCCTTCTCCGAGCCCGCCAGGGCCGGCAAAAAGGTCGATGATTTTGATCTTCTTGGTCATTTCATGCGCAGTCTTGTTCGTGGAGGTTTAGCATACCAGGAAAGGCGTGAACTTCCAGGTGTTCGAGGTAAATGAGTTGAATTAAGTAGGGCCACCCATAAGAAACAAGAAACTTCTTGGACAGGCACGTTCTAAAGAAGCCGTACGTATTTGTCCAAAGATCTCTGATCTTCTTAGCTTCTACGTGAGCGCTAGGGAAAGGTATAGAACACCTTGGACAGGCAGGTTCTAAAGAACCCGTACGTTTTGTCCAAAGATCTGTGATCTTCTTAGCTTCTACGTGAGCGAATTAGTGGGGTCAGAATTAGTGGGGTCAGATGAAACTTATGGCGTGATTATCACCATAATTTACAGAAACGGCCCAATATAAAATCGATCACTCTTTGTCGGTTGAAAAGATGATGTATCAGGTTTAGTTTGAGCTAGTACATGTATATATATTCACAAGGATCTTGAGTCCATGTCGGTCAGTAGAGTACTTATCCTCGGCGGCTACGGTAACTTTGGTAAACGCATAGCTGAGAGCCTATCTGCCTTGCAGGATATTACGGTTATGGTTGCCGGCCGTAATCATCAGCAAGCCAAGTCGATGTGCTCGTCGTTGACCGAAAAGGGTGGAGTGGCAACACTGGCACCCGCAGTTTTGGATATTCATAGCTTACACTTCGAGTCTGAGCTCAAGGCCTTATCCCCCGATTTAGTGATTCATACCAGTGGGCCTTTTCAGGGGCAGGATTACCGAGTCGCTGAAGCCTGTATTAGCGCAGCTAGCCATTATATTGATTTGGCCGATGATCGCCGGTTTGTCTGTGACATTCGCTCGCTCAATACAAAAGCCTTGGAGCGCAACTTGTTGCTTGTGTCCGGTGCCAGTTCTGTGCCCGGTTTATCATCAGTTGTTATCGATCATTTTCTGGATCAATTCTCTATGTTGGATGAAATCGACTTCGCCATTGCGCCGGGCAATCGTGCCGAGCGAGGTGAGGCCACCGTTAGAGGGATTCTTTCTTATACTGGCCATCCTTTTCCTGTCTTGAGCAACGGCAAGTGGATCAATCGTTATGGTTGGATGTCGCCACGTAAATTAGATTTTGGTGAAGTGATTGGTAAACGTTGGTTGGCCAATGTTGATATTCCTGATCTAGAGCTTTTCGCCGAGCGCTATTCGTCCGTTAAAAGCGTGAGGTTTCAGGCAGGCTTAGAGTTGCCGGTGCTCCATCTTGGTTTGGTGTTTATGGCTTTTTTGGCAAAAATAGGCTTGGTTAAAAATTGGTCTCGATTTACCCGCTTTCTTCTTAACAGCAGCGATTACTTTAAGCGTTGGGGGACTGATGTCGGTGGCATGAAAGTCATGCTTTCTGGGCGGGATCAGAAAAGTCAGAGAAAACACATCCATTGGTTGTTGTGTGCAGAGAAGGGCGTAGGGCCCTACATACCGACCTTGTCAGCGATCATTCTTGCCAAAAAGCTAATCGCAGGTGAGATTGATACCGTCGGTGCAATGCCGTGCCTCGGCTTATACAGCTTGAAGGAGTTTGATCGAGAAGCGCAACAACTCGGTATTTATCATCAAATCCAGTCATCCCATGACTAACTACGGAGGTTAACGGTGTTCGATAGTTATCTGCTACTGAAACTCCTGCATATTCTAAGTGCCGTTGTACTTACCGGTACCGGAGCGGGTATCGCCTTCTTTATGTTTATGGCCAATCGTTCAGAAAACGCCGAGGCGATAGCGGTAACGGCTCGCCATGTTGTACTGGCTGACTGGATCTTTACGGCACCTGCAGTGGTGATTCAGTTGACTACCGGTATTTTATTGATGATGAAGTTGAGCTTTTCATTTACTTCGCCTTGGTTTTTGTGGGTGATAGGTTTGTTTGGCTTCATTGGTCTCTGCTGGGTGCCCGTGGTGGCGATACAGTACAAATTGAAGCGCTTAGCCAGCGAGTTACTGTCTAGCGAATCAGTCGATAAAGATGAAACATCGGCTGAATTTAAACGCCTTATGTGGTGGTGGACGCTACTGGGCATTCCCGCTTTTGCTGCCATCTTGGTAATTTTTGTATTGATGGTTTTTAAACCGTTACCGCTGATATAAGTCGTATTGTGATTATGAATATTCGAGCTGTCGCCAAGCTAAGCTTAAGTTTTCTTTGGGTCTTTACTGGGCTCACATCCTATCTTTTTGCCAAAGAGATTGGTTACGAGGTGTTAGCCCTTGGGGGAATTGGTGGCTCACTCGCGGAGGCCTGTATTGTGGCAGGCAGTGTATTGGACATCCTCATTGGTCTATGGCTAGTACTGGGTAGGCAGCTGCGGTGGTGTTATGTATTACAGCTATGCGTAATAGCGATATACACCGTACTGCTAACGCTAATGGCTCCTGATTTCTGGTTACATCCGTTTGGGCCGCTTACTAAGAATGTACCCTTAATGGTTTTGATTTGTTGGTTGTACATCGATGAGACAAAACTTGAATCTTGTGGTGAAGGAAGTCAGGCGAAGCCTAAGGAGTGATTTTTACTATAAAACGATTGAGAATATTCTAATAAAGGGTACGAAGTTTTTAGGTGTTTTTCTTCAATAGGCTTCAGAGTGAATGGCGCTCGCTATCCGATCAATATCTAGAAAAGAACAAGGATGATCTAATGTTTACAGAAAAAGGGCATTATTACCTTAATCCATCAAAAGTAGGGTCAGATGAAACTAAGAAGTGAGTGCTAAAACAGGCGCTCCCGATGTCGACTTTATACTGCAGCTCAGATGATTGGCTGCTGCTTGCCGATGGATAAGCCTGCGGCTAGGGGTAATGCCCCTGTTGAGCCATTAAATCACCCGAACATTGCGCGGCGCGTCACTACCATCTTTTCGCCAAAAATAGACTTCCAATACGTCTTAGGCTCTCAAGACTCAAAATGCAACAAGTACAGATATCTACACCAATAACGGGGTAAAATACAAAGAATCAAAATATATCTCTACGAGCCTTGGTATAAAGCACTATGACAAACCGACAGCCTCTGAAAACCTCCTCGATTCTATCGACGCTCGACGGCCTTGCGAAGTTGGCAAACTATTCCCTCATGGACACGCTTAACGGTGATCCTGACGCGACAGAAAGCGGTGCCGACTACGCGCCGCGACAAGTCTTCTCGGGCCATTATGTACCTGTCAAACCCACTCCAATCGAAGACCCAGAGTATGTGGCGCACAGCAAGAGCTTTTTTTCTGAGCTTGGACTCAAAGACAGTTTGGCCGAGTCCTCTGACTTCGTTCGTATGTTCTCCGGCGATCTCTCCCAGGTGCCAGAGCCGATGCGCAAGGTCGGTTGGGCGACTGGATACGCACTCTCTATCTACGGCACCGAATACATCCAGCAGTGCCCGTTCCAAACGGGTAACGGCTATGGCGACGGTCGGGCAGTTTCTGTGCTCGAGGCGGTGATCAACGGCCAGCGCTGGGAAATGCAGCTGAAAGGTGGCGGTCGCACGCCATATTGCCGCGGCGCGGACGGTCGCGCTGTCTTGCGTTCGAGTATCCGCGAGTTCTTGGCTCAGGAGCACATGCACGCACTGGGTGTGCCCACCTCACGGTCTTTGAGTTTGTACGTTTCAAAAACCGAGACGGTA
>Ga0209395_1005458_pt1 | contig 14320 bp, 19 predicted proteins | sample GOMGulsemesocosm_3_FD_184635 | JGI IMG/M metagenome (GOLD analysis project Ga0209395, IMG submission 184635) | Methane-oxidizing microbial communities from mesocosms in the Gulf of Mexico - GOM9D Gulf of Mexico (SPAdes) (version 2) | ecosystem: Environmental > Aquatic > Marine > Cold seeps... | reverse complement strand
AATCAGCTTGCTCAGCCATTACATTTGCAATCAACACTTTTTTTGCCAAACCGATTGAAAACCGATAAAAGCCAATCAATTTATCATCTATCACTTCCTTTCTATCAGTAATTTGATCAGCAATAGAGCTAAAACGAACAATTGGACCTGCAATCATTTGAGGAAAGGACATAATATAGACTAAGTAGTCAGTCAGTTTATTCAATGGTTCATGCTTTTTTCGGTAAACATCAATTGAATACGTCAAGGTTTGAAATGTATAAAATGAAATTCCGATAGGTAAAACAATTTTCACCCACTCGACATTATTAACCCCAACAGAAGTTAAAGAATAATTCAAGTTTTCAATAAAGAAATTAGCATATTTAAAATAGACTAACAATCCTAAATTTATAAAAATTGATAATGACAATAGCAATTTCCGTCTATAAATAACTGAACTTCTATGAAGTTCCTTTACCACATAAAAATCAATAATTGTTGAGCCTAAAATTACAAAAAGAAACTTTGGAGCACCCCAACTGTAAAATAATATACTGCTAATTAATATGACATAGTTCTTAAACTTTGCCCCTACCAAATGGTATACCAATAAGAAAAGTGGTAAAAAGTACAAAAGAAAAATACTACTACTAAATACCATTTATGTTTTACGAAATTATTTTCCCCAAATATACTATATACAACTTATTAAACAAAAAAAAGAAGCACCAAACAAGGGAATTATGTACTATTCTCACCAAGGGCTCTTAAATAGTATTTATCAAAAAAGTGCCATTAAAAATTAATGGCACTTTTTTGATGTTTATTATTTTGGATTGAAACTATTTCCACTGATAAAATATACTAAACTTTATTTAACTGAAGTAATGAATTGTATTCAATTCATAGTCCTCATTGCTTCATTAATGGCCTCAATTATTGAGTCAATGGCGTCTTCAATCTCAACTGGAAATCCAGTGAAATCATAATCATTTCTATTACTTCCTGAGTCTGATGTTTGCACAAATTTCACTTTATGCCTTGATACAACACCTTCCCATATTATTGGTGGACTCCATTTAAAAGGATTAAAATCTTTATCTGATTTTAATTTAAAATATCCTTTATTATTAGGTGCACTATAATCTATATACTCTCCTTCTACTCTTTCCATTATTTTATAATTTTGTTGATTCTAAATACTTTTGAATTTTATTTAATATTCGTCATATATGCCTAAAATTGTCGTGTCATACGTATATAGTACTAATGAAGTCGTCCTTTAGCCCTTATTCAATATTATTTTCTATAATTTCTTTTTCTATCTCAATAAGATTTTTTTCAAATGTCATTTTTTTAGGCTCAATATATACAGGTTCTCCTCCATTAAATGTTCCAAAAGAATCTATGATTAAAAACTTTCCTCTTACTGCAAAATAGTAAGGATTATATAATTTTCTAACCATATGAGAAAATTCATTCAAATGGTATGTAAATTTACATAATAAAAAAAAGTTTTTTCTTGCCCATAAATTTTCCAATTCTGCACCAATCTTCCACTCCTTTGGATTCTTAGAAAACTTTCTATATTCTTTATTTGCCCTGAATATTTGAGAACTCCCTCTAAGTGATGCTTTTTCAAGATACTGCTGAATATAAATAATATAGCTATCAATTAATTCTTTGATAATAATAGATACTTCTTCATCTAACTTATCCCACAATGTAGACAGTTTTATTGCTGAAATATCATCCATCGTTTCAATATATCTACTGTGCACAATTTGAGTTACTGCATGTTCTACAAAGATATTCCAATTAAATAAAAATAGTTTTGAAGTTAACGAATCAATAAGATTGACAGTTATGTTATCAGCTGGTGTTGTTTCGTTAGGTCCAAGTTGTTCTGCAATCCAGTTTTCATGGTCTGCTTTTATTTTGTGTAAATACGGTACTGAGAATTTATCAACATCTTGATCAATTACAATGTGATGGTTGCGACAAAGAAGTATCATATTTGAATAAGTATTTCGGTATTCCAATGATAAATTACTCTTTCCTCTTGGCGAACTGTCTGTATCTTTTTCGCCAACAATATGACACATTTCACCTAAAGTATCTTTGCTTGTAACTGTATCAAAAGTTAGCTCTATTTGACAGATAGAACACCTTTGAGCCGCTTTGCCCCATAATATCTTTTGGTCCTTTGTTGAAATTCTTGGTGGAGATTTTTCTTCTTTTTTTGTCATACTATATTTTAATAAAAAGTTCTATACAAGTCAATTAGGAAAGTATTATTGACTCCATTGCTCAATCAGTTGTTTGCGCCTTTTTTTATCAACAATTCTTGAAACAAAGCCTTTTCCATGACACTTCAAATATGTTTTATTACTTTTACAAAAACAATCATCTGTATGTTGAAATTGTCCAATGAGAAGATTAAATAGTTTTGCTATCACTCCGAACTCCAAGGATTCAATTTCTCGGTAGGCACGATCACTAATTGTATTTCGCCATTCCTCATCAAACAAAAAAGCCAACTTTCCTTTATGCATAAGAGCGTATTTAATTTCGTGCGATTTAATAAAGTGCTCCACAACGATATTATCTGACAGATTGATTCTTACTCGATCCAAAGTTTTTCCAGTATAATTCATTTTATCATCCTCCAAAAAAAGTATTTTAGTTATAGAAGATGATTCTTTCGGAGTGAGGTCATACAGCTCACCATCGTTTGATTCCCATATGGCATGATGTTCTGACTCCATAATATTAACTTTTGGCAATTTCCAAATAGCCCAGCCACAAATCATTTTACCTCCATCATTTTTAATTTTCTTGGCTATAATATTAAAACAATCCAAAATTTGAGCCTCAGAATCTATTTGGATTGGGACACTAATTAGTTCCATATCGGATGACAGTTTTACTAATAACCTTTCCAAGTCGGGGTCATTAAACAAGGGTATCTCAGGTTCAAAAGGTAGCATTCTTTAAATTTTTGTTTTTTAATTCTATTTATATATGATGAAGAACAATAAGAGCCACCAACTGCTTCTTAAAGAAGCAGAAGAACGTATTAAAGAGTTCAAAAAGGAATTGAATCTTGATGGGACTTCCTATGAAAAGTATTACGACAAAAAAACTAATCAATTAGATAACAAATCAGATATGGACCGTTATCAGTCACATTAAAAATGTATTCTGTGCCATATAACATGTTAATCAGAAGCCCCAAAACAAATTTTGCATTTTCTTCACTTTTCAATTTATAGGTAAAAGTTACGTTGGGTACTTTTGTTTCATTTGCGAATGGTATCTTAGGCTCAGAAACAAGCATAAACTTCCATTTATCAAGATTTGGCCCAAAACTTTTCGTCATTGTTGTAACTAAATTTGCTATTGTAATTGCATATTTTCTTAAAATTTGTTCTTCCATATTAATTTGTGTTTAATTGTTTTATTAGGGCAAATTTATTGACACCAATTAAGTTTAATTGTTTAAAAAGTTAACCCTCGTGGTTTACTCCAACCATAAATAAAATTTCTTATTTCTTCAGCTCTATTTTCAGGGTTGTGATTTCCGTTTCGCCTTCCTATGAGGTTATTATCGTTCTTCTGAATTCTTGAGAAAAGCCCAAGATTATCTAAATATGGAAAATCATTATTGTATCCAGGGTTTAACCATAGCACAAAAAGATCATAGCCACTATTCTCTAACCATTTGACACTATCAAACAATCCTTCAGCATATGCCTTACCTTCAATATATTGTAGAGAACACAAAATTATCTGTGGATGAGTGATTGGTATCATGTCATTAATTATCTCACCACTTTCCTGAGGAGATCCATTTATTAAAAATACATTAGCATATTCTTTTTTTGAAGATGTTGGATCTTCAAAAACACATAATTCACGCTCATATTTTCCTCTCTTCACTTTTGTTCCAAAAAGAGAATACCACGTTTCAGATTTACCAGAATCAGGATAGCCAACAACACAAATAGCGAGTTTATCAATAGATTTCATAGGTTAATTTAATTGTTTTATTAAAAGTAGTAATTTTTAATTTAAGAACACTTCAAAACCAACAATAACATTTAATAATTCTATTTCATAAATCTCAGCGGTATATCCGATTTCTTTTGGATTCTGAAATTTTAGATCAGTTACTTTCAATTCAATTATTTTAGAGCCGTTAGAGTTATCCATTGAGTCCTCAATATCAAGCAACCCCAGCTCCCTAAGTCCTGTAATTATAAGCAATCGTTTTCTCTTGTCATTTAAAGAGTCATTTTCAAATATCTCTATAAGTACCTTGATTCCTTGAAAATCTAATTCTTTCTGTCCTTTAAGGAATAGAAGAATGTCTATTAGTGTATATGTATCTTTCATGCTGCAGTTAATTTATATGGTTTCTTTGGAAGTGATATAAGCTCACGGTACTTCAATCTCTTTCCTTCTATTGATGTAAAAAATGAATTCACCTTTTCTCTGTCGGACATATTTATCCTATTCCACCTAAAAGCATGTTCATAAAGGTATTTTTGAAAATGTTGATAGGTCATATGAAAATATGTTCCATTGATTACCTTACGAAAATGTTTCCATACATTTTCAATTCCATTGGTATGAACATCACCATTAACATAGTGTTTATTATGATTAATTGTTTTATGGTCTTGAAAAAAGTTAATTGTATCATCATAAAGGTTCCATTGGTCGGTGTAAATAATTGCCGAACTATTAATATACTTTGTAAGTAAAGGGTAGATAGAGTTCTTGGTCTTTGATTTTTCACTTCTTCCAAGAGCTCTCAAAACAACTTTACCATTTCGTTCAATCATTCCAAGAACTGCAATATCCTGTTCAAAAGGAATTCTCTCAATTTTATTTTTTTTCTCTTTCTTTTTTTGAGCTAACACTTCTTTTGTTGAACCCTTTTTTCTACCTCTTTTTGCTGGTACTCCACGTATGAATCGTTTACTTTTATTACTTAGACCATGAATTTTTTTCATTTTTTCATCATGAATTATCTTTGCTTTTTGAAGCCTTGTATCTTCTCCAATCTTTGGACCAAAATGAGCTTCATCCACTTCAACGATTCCATTTAAAATAAGATTATCTTCATCTTTCATGACTTCTCTTAATCTATGTAGAACGAACCAAGCTGTTCTTTGTTCGACTTCTAGGAGCCTACCCAGTTGACAAGATGAAATTCCTCGTTTAAACGTGGTAATAATGAATATAGCCTTAAACCATGTTACCAGTGATAAGTTACTTGATTCAAAAATTGTGTTTTTAAGAATACTAAACTGTGTCTTACAATTTGAACATTTCCATATATTCCTACTAGTTAGGAAATAGTTTAAGTGCTTATTCCCACACTTGTGACAAGTGGGACGACCATCCCATCTAAGATTAACTAAATAGTCTCTGCATTTTTGTTCTGTACCGAATCTACGGCTATGAGATATTTCTCCATATTTTTCTTTTTTAGTTTTCATAATATTTAAGTTTTAAACCCAACTCAAAGCAAAGGAGTCCCATTAAGTCCCCACTTATGGAAACTCCGAATGATATGAGCTGGTACGACTTGGCCTAATCGTTTAAGGATTGATAAATCCTCATCAATTAAATTTCGTAACTATAATCGTTCAGCTATACCAGACAGAACCTATTGGTTCTTTTGCCTATTGTCAGAATGTGATTAATTAATTTTATTTTTATCCAGCTATAAATTAACTGGCCTTGCGGATTTCCAACATTGGGATTGTTGGAATGGAATTTTCAGAAATTCCTTTAATGCTTCCATAGAAGTCGATTGTACTTGATAGAACCTGTTCAAGATGTTTTGCTCTTCTTTTCCAAAGTAATTGCATCTTTCTTTGTTCATCATGATGACTATCTTGTAAACTTTTGAAGCCATCCAGAATTGATGTGAATGTAGCTTTAAATTCCTCTGATGTAAGATAGTTATATAGAAGTCCCATTTTATCCTTCTTATCTTCTTGAGTAATCATTACAGCATAAGTCTTTAGAATTCCAAATCTAATCAATAAAGAAAGGTCTCTTACATTATCAAGAGTTGTAACCCATACACCATCCATCAGTAAATATTTTTCATTTGTTTCTTTGGGCATGGTTTTGGTCACAATAACCATTATATCAGCTTTGGCAATTAAATTATCTTGCTTAAGTTTCTTAATGAAATTATTACTCCATGATTTTGTATTCTTGCTTTCATAAATAATCTTTCCAGCTTCAATACCACTTTGTAGTTTCACAGTTTGAATACAGTCTGCTCCATTTACACCTTTCTTAATTTCTTCTATTAAATCAAAGGTATGTGCATCTCTAAGTAACTCTTCTAGAACTAACTCCTGAGCTTCTCCTTGCAATTGCATACTACCTTGCTCAATTCTATTTTGAGCATCTGTAAGTTTGTTTTTAAGAGATTGTATAATGTCTTCTCTTTCTTTAACTTTAAGAAAGCTTTCCATTTGAATTTGCTCCTTCATTGATATTTTAGCAGATGCCAATCTATCTGAAAGTTCTTGTTCTTTTTCAAGATGAATTTTAGCTTCTCGCTCTTCATACTCTCTGCTAAGTCTTTTCATTTTTGACTTAACTTGATTTAGTTCAATTAGCTGCTTACTTTTTTTGTTAAGCTCATCTTCTAATTCCTCAAGTTGCAGAGTTTTCTCTTCTTGGATTTCTTTACGAATTGTGTCTTTAAGAGTTTGCTCTCTCTTGAGTAATTGAGTCTTTACACTTTCCTTGATTAGAGCATCCACATCATCTTGTTTTTTCTCTAATTCTAAAGAAAGCGTTTTGTGTTCTTCACGTTTTTCTAGAAGCTCATCTTCTCGTCTTCTCATTTCAGACTGAAGGTCTTTTTTAATTGAGTCTTCAAATTGATTAATAAGAAGTTCGTCTACTGATAATACTGTCTTACAATTTGGACAGTTGATTTTTACATTTTTCGTTTTCATAATATTAAAGTTTAGTTGAACAAATAACCCGACAGACTTTCTGAAGGGAATAACTTTTAGTTTTAGTTTGTTGTGCTAAGCCTTTTTTCACGAAATAGAAAAAGGTAATCTTGTACATGAGGAATCGCATTTCTTAGCGGTGTACATTTGATTATACGTAATTAAGTAATAAAATGTTGCATATATGAAACATTTTGTTTTTTCTATCGTATGAATAAATTAAGTTTACCCAATGAAAACAGAAGATATGAGAGATGAAGTTTATTTAAAGAAATTAGGAAAAAAAGTATCTAAACTAAGAAAAGAGCATAAAATAACGCAAGAATTGTTTGCTGAAAAGTTAAAATCTCACCGCTCTACAATTATAAGAATTGAGAAGGGTGAGATTAATAGCTCTATTAATATGCTAAGAAATATAGCAAGCAAGCTTAATATTCCTATTGAGGAATTGGTTAAAGTAGAATAATGAATTATCTATCCTTACAGGTGTAGTTTTTACTTACTAATTCATTTATTCTATTTTCATAAGCAGCATCTGATTCTCCTTCATCCTGCTTATATACTGCCCATGGTCCTGGATTAGTATTAGAGATGCCATTAAAATAAGAATTTTTTCTACATAATTTTTCTGCTCTACCACCACATGATAAAATAATCATTGAAGTAGCTACTAATGCAATTGCTGTTGTTTTTTTCATAACTTTTTATTTATATATGTTTGTTTTATTTGATTTACCATCATAGAACCCGTTACAGAAACAATCAGAATCCTTATAGTATATCCCTTCATTTCCCATGTCATCAATCCAATCATTACAACTTATTGATCCTGCGTCAAAAGCATGGGAAACAATTCGTCCATTTGAATAGCCTTCATTATAGTTTGATGCATCATCACTACAGTCCACATTAGTGGTATAATAACCTTTATTGTTAGACCAAGCTAAAAGCATTGTCATTGTTAATAATGCACCAGCGCCAAGTTTAAACCAATATGATTTTGCTCCATTTCTTTTTCTTGATAGAAATAATCCATATAGTCCACCGATTAGTGTACATATAAAAAATGTGAGAACTCTTACTGTAAAACTCCCTCCAGTCTTATCATCTAAAACAAAAAAGAGTATTACTAGACAAAATAGGTTTATTAACAGAAAGTAATGAGACTTAATATTATAGACTTCTCTAAAAAATGAGATGAGTCCTTGTTTATAATTAGACATAAAGATTGTTTTTTACAAATATATAAATATATTCAGTTGTTTGTATCATGTTGATTACAATCAGTAAAAATAATCTGATTGATTCTACATTGTCGTCATGAATAAAAGAGTCCGAAAATCAGAAATGCCTAAAGAAATAATTGAACTTGGGATTAGGATAAAAGAATTAATTGTTGAGAAGGGGATGAAGACAAGAGAAGTTGCTCATGATGCTGACATGGATGTAGAGAACTTAAGAAAGTATATAAATGGTAAGCAAGAAATGAAGGTTAGTACCATGCTTAAGATCGCTAGTGCATTAGGAATTGAAGTGAAGGATTTATTTATTAGTAGTAAATTTGCTAATAAAAATTAATTTCACTATATTTATTTAAATACGATCAACAATTAGATTCTTAGTTTTTTGAGTTAAATTTGGCAGATCTACTATTAAATTACAATTTTATTGAGTAAAAATGGAAAGAACTTTTAAATATTCCTGGAGTAAATTATTCAAGACTTGTGTCAAAGTTCTACAAGATCTTAAAATTAATATTGATTATGAGAATGATGTTGATGGGATAATACAAGGAGTTACAAAACGATCATTAAGATCTTGGGGGGAAGATATTGAAATTAGATTAAGAAAATTAGAAAATAATAAAACCGAAATAATTGTCAATTCAAAAGCAAGCGCTCAATTATTTAGTTGGGGTAAAGACAATGAGAATGAGGAACAGATTATTAGCAGTATAAAAAAAGCGTTAGAATGAAATTATATATAAAAAAATGCAAAACGTGCTCAAATATAATCCCTCTAGAGTTGAAAGTTAGAAATAGAGCAATATTAAGACATAATTATGGGAATAATGTAAATGTTCAATGTCCTACTTGCAGCTCTACCCATGATTATTCAGTTTATGATTTTTTTGCCAAATCGGATTCTAATTCGACAGTAGGTGGAGGTGTAGTCGGTGGGCTTGTTGGCCTTTTGGGTGGGCCAATTGGTGTCGGAATAGGCCTTCTAATCGGTGGAGCGATTGGAAATGAAAATGACTCAACGGATCAAAAGAAAGTTAAATATTTTAATTCAAGTTATTAAAAATGAAAATTTTGCAAAAAAAATGGATTAGAATACTTCTTTTATTATCCATACCAACTCTTATTATATTGGCTGTGACTACAGATGTTCTGGTAGAATCTATATCAAATGCGTTTCAATATATTGCGAAAATTAAAAACTTAGTTTATATTATAATAGGAATATGTGCTTTGTGTGGAGTGCTTCATTTATTTTTAAATTCAAAGAGTACAATAGCAAAAGAGCATCTACTTTATAAAAAAATTGGGCCAATTTTATCAGCTCCATTAACTGGAGCAACCCACGGAGTTCTGATTTATAGTGGTGTACAGATAATTTATATCGTGTGCTATGACTCTACCCTTATAAAATACGAAGGGATTGACAAGACAACAATGGCTGTTGCGATGGTTTCGATGATGACGTATGCTGTTTTTGGGATGTCTCTAATAGTCAAAGATATTTTAAATCCTAATATTGAAATGACTGGAAAAATTATGGAATAACTAAAAACTATGATTTTTAATAAATGAAATTATTAATATTGTTTTCACTATTTGATTAGTCAATAGAAAAATTTATCTGGCAAAACTTTTTCTGTTTCCTAAAATAGGTTTTATAATTTCAGGTTCATCATAAATTTCTCTCAATAAATCATTAAAAGAATTTTCATATTTCTCATCATTACTCATGTCAAGATGTATATACTGTTTTATAAAATCAGGAATGCTTTCATCAGAATTACCTTTTCTTAAAACAGGTATAATTCTATCATTATTCGTTTGATTATTGTATAATTCAGAATTCATAATTGAATACTCATACCCAACTCCACCTTTTCTGTTTTCAGCTTTTTTCTTGTAATTTGGAGTTAAAATTATTACTATTCTATCTGCAACTTTAATTGATTGTTCTACGAAGAACGGCAAACTTTTACCAAGACCGAGTTCATACCTGTCTAGAATGACATTTACTCCATTAGTGATTAGATTATTGGCTAAAATTAAAACCCACTCTTTATGGTCAATATCGTCCCATGAGTACGATATAAACACCGTTTCAATATTGTCACTTTCTTTCTTTACTTTAGGCTTAGGTTTTAAACTCTCTATTCTCTTACCTTTGAATAAGTTTTTTATTGGAATAATTTTTTCAATTTCAAAAGGCTCAACAATCTCTATTATTCTATTTACAAAGTTAATTCTATCATTTTCCTCTAGCTTCATTAATATATCATAGTAATAAATTCTTCTACTAGTACTTTTCCCCTCCTGATTTCGAATATCAATATATTGTTTGTAGTCAGGGTGATATTTATCAATTTTTTTTAATAACTTTATAAATCTAGGGCCTGAAAAATAAGTTCGGGCATCGTCTTGAACATTAATAATTTCAAATATTCTATTGTAAATTTCAATCCAATTCATTTTTTTTATTGTTTTTTTCGGTGATTTAGATAAAGAACTCTCCTTTTTGTTTATTATCCCTTTGCACTTAGGGTCATTTGGAAATAAAATAGCATAATTGTATGCAGACTCTCCTTTACTTCTATATGCCAGTTCACAAACTAACTTCTTATAATTTCCTTTTGATAATTCAATAAAATCACCGCTTTGTAAGAGGAATAAATTGTCTAGATCATCCAATGAAATGATTCCTTCTTTTTTATTTAATCCTTTAAAAAATTCTGATTTAAAAATAGACACTGAATATTGTAGTAATGTGTCAGATTTTATTACTGCCTTATTCTTATGTAAAAAGGTAAGTATTGCACTCCAATTTTTATTTTGAATTAAATTAAATATATCTTCTTGGTTAAAACTCTGCATTAACTTTATATTTTCAGTATTAATTATTACCACATCAAAGTTAAAAATAAGAACGTCAATTAAGAAGCTAATCTATAACTTTATTTTGACCATTCTTCATATAACAATTCACTACTCTTAAATGTGATTTTTATTTCTTAATTCTTTGGGAAACTGACGATATTTCACATTTCTAAAGTAATCCATATATAAACTAACATATAATTTTTTCTCTAACATGATACTCTTGTCTATATCTTCATTAATTCAATTTTCCCCTCCATGAGATAACAAATCTCATGGACAATACTCAAATTCAATGTGATTTAGATTTTACAGAATGTATTAAAAACTTTACTCATTTAAATGACCTTACTGATAAACTTGACTCTCAAGAAGATTACCTAAAATTTTTAGCGTTCATGAGATGGGGAAATAAGCCCAAATGTGTTAAATGTCATAATGATGAAAATAACTATTACCTTACTACACGTCAAATTTACAAATGCAGTAAATGCTATAAACAATTTTCTGCAACTCAAGGAACAATGTTTCATAGAAGTAAACTCCCTCTTAAAAATTGGTTCAAAGCAATAAATATTGTTGTAAATAGTAAAAATGGAATTTCATCAATAGACTTAGCGATTGAAATTCGAACACAACAAAAAACAGCATGGTCTATTCTACAGAAAATTCGTCTTGTGCTTGCAAAAGATAATGTACCAAAACTTAGCTCATTTGTTCAAGTAGATGAAACTCTCATTGGAGGAAAACCAAAAAGAGATTCTAGATTAAAAAATAGAATTAGAAAACATGATAAAATTGAAACCGCAAAATATGGGAAAAGAAAAACCAACGTAAACAACCCACACCAGTCATACCGTAACAAGAAAAATGTCTTAGGAATTCTTGATGAATATGGACGTCTAAAATTATTTAAACTTGGAATAGGAAGAGGGGCAGCCTCACAAGAAAGTATATTCCCTCTATTATTTGATGCAATAACAAAGAATAAAACCAATTTATTTATTGTTACTGACGGAAGTCCTATTTATAAAAAGTTAAGCGAATATGGAATATGTCATGATTTTGTTAGACATAACTATAAAGCCGAATACGTAGATAAAAAAACAGGAGCAGTAAAAGAATACTGGGCTCATGAATATGCCAAAGAAGACTCAGGATGCATAATAACAACAAATAGAATTGAGAATGTATGGAGGTGGATGAAAGTACTAATAGAAGGGACTCATGTACATTGTAGCTATAAGTACCTTGACCTTTATTTAGCACAAGTTGCTTTTAGATATAATAGAATACAATATAAAAAAAAGAAAAACACATGGAAACCAATTGAAGAAGCAATTAAGCTAGGCATTCTTGGTTCAGTTTCTCTTACATAAATTTATAGACCAATTCAAGAGTTGCTGCAATGCGTTCTTCAGCAGGATATTCAGTTTTTACTAATATGTCTGCCATTTGTAATAGTCCAACACCAATGTAAGATAATTCATTTTGACATTTAGACTCACTTCTCTTCAATACTTGGTAAGGAGTTACCTCATTTTTGGGAAGACAATCATTTCCATCTACAACAGTATAACTTGGTGTTTTTTTTCTTGCCTCAAATATTAATTTAAGTTCTTCTCTAATTAAATGTCTTATATCCTGTTCCATTAAATATAAATAGTCAAAAAATATTAGAGTCACAAACTTATATTAAATACCTCCATAAGTATTTAATATAAGTTCTCAGGTTTCATTAAGTAAATTTTTGGATTAGATATAGATCCCAGTTAATAGAATATGATCTTAGATGCATATTTCTGAACAAGAATGGTTATATTTGATTAATATTCTAAAAATCGTTAACTATGAAAATAACCGAAATAAGCCTGACAAATGTAAGAGGTTTCAAAGTACTTGGTTGGACAAAATTATCTTCGAAAATTAATGTTTTTATTGGGGCTAACAATTCTGGTAAATCTACAATTTTGAATTCAATATTACTTCTTCAAAAAGAAAATTCGTTGACTAATAAAGATATAACTCTAGGGGAAACAAATGGAGAAATAAATTTAGCCTATTCTGGATCTCATCCCATATATCGACAGCATCAGAACAAACCAATAATAAATATAAATTTATCTAATAACCAAAGACAACTTATAATTGGTAATTCTAGAGGTTCAAGGAATCTAATTGCATCCGTGGAACCTCATAATTTAATCTATCCATATTTATCAAAAAGAAAAACTACAAGTTATAGTAATGAAATAAATGAAAATAATACTAAATCTGTAAATGGAGATTTATTTTTTTTAAATGCTAAAATAGATAGGTTAGCCAACCCTCAATATCAGCCTGGAAATGCAGAGTATGTTCAAGCTTGTAATGATATATTGGGATTTGAAATATCCACGTTGGTAATTGGATCAGGTAAAGAGGCCGTTTATTATATTCATAAAGACGAACATATCCCCTTGAAAGCGATGGGAGAAGGTGTTAGTAATATACTAGGGTTAGTGACAGATTTATGTATTGTTGAGGATAAAGTATTTGTAATTGAGGAGCCTGAAAACGATATTCATCCAAAATCATTAAAAGCCTTATTAAATTTAATAATTAAGAAATCAGATTCTAATCAGTTTTTCATATCAACACACTCCAATATTGTAATGAAACATCTAGGTGCAATTGATGATACAAAAATATTTAGAATAGCAAACGAAGAAAGTGATGAAAACCTACCTAAATTAAAAAAATCTACAATGGAAGAGATTTCTGATGATCCAATCGAAAGAAAAAAGGTTCTTGAGGAGTTAGGTTATGATTTTTTCGACCATGACTTATGGAAGGCTTGGTTGTTTTTGGAAGAGTCCTCTGCAGAAATAATTATTAGAGATCACTTGATAAGATGGTTTACTCCAAAACTAGTTTATCAACTTAGAACTTTCTCAGCAAACTCAATTAGTCAAGTTATTCCTAAGTTTGATGATTTTAATAGATTGTTTGTCTTTTTACATTTGGAACCTACCTACAAGAATCGGGTTTGGGTTTATATAGATGATGGGGAAAATGAAAAGATGATAATAGAAAAAATGAAAGAGAAGTATACTGATTCAGGTTGGGATGAGGGACAATTCAATCAGTTTAGTGAACATGATTTTGAAAGATACTTTCCAGCTAGATTTCAAAATGAAATTTCGGAGATACTAGCAATGGGCAATAAGCAGAAAAAAAGAAAAG
>Ga0209395_1005455_pt1 | contig 14325 bp, 8 predicted proteins | sample GOMGulsemesocosm_3_FD_184635 | JGI IMG/M metagenome (GOLD analysis project Ga0209395, IMG submission 184635) | Methane-oxidizing microbial communities from mesocosms in the Gulf of Mexico - GOM9D Gulf of Mexico (SPAdes) (version 2) | ecosystem: Environmental > Aquatic > Marine > Cold seeps... | reverse complement strand
GTTTGCATTAGCTACTGAATAAGGCATCAAGAAAATTGATACTACAGAATAAACTGCAAAGATTACTGAATTGTATTTGTATGTCATAAGGTTTTTTTAAAACGTTGATAAATATTCTCGATTGATTTGAATAAAAGAAAGCAATATTCATACCACTATCTTTACTCCCTTCAAATAAGATAAAAAATCAAACGGTAACAAGTCAAATCAATAAATCTTATCACTCCACCATACCTAGTAACTGTAGCCTCAACTCTTTTGCTCTTGAAACTTCAACAAACTCACCTCGGCCCTTAATCAAAGATAATGATTTTTCTAATTCAACCTGTGCATTTTTAGTATCACCAACTTGCTGATAAGCTTCAGCTAAATGATATAAAACCCTGGCATCATTAGGATTTTTATCAACAGACTTTTGCAATGCTTCGAGTGCTACTTTTGTATTGCCTGCTTTTAATTGAACCCAACCATAATTATCTAGCATCACTGCATTTGATTCATACTGAAAGCCTTTAACAAGTTGCATAGCTTGCTCAATTCTTTTTTGATTATGACCTTGATGAGTAATCAATAAATCAGCTAAATTATTGGTTGCCTCATTGTTATCCGGGTATTTTTTAATAACGCTTTCGTAGACTCGAATGGCTTTAGAATAATCCTGCTTAACAATATAAAATTTTGCCAACTCATTCATTAATTGCAAATCATCTGTTAAAACAGCAAGACCTTGTAAAAAAGTTGATTCCGTTTCTATTTGCTTATTCTGGCTTTGATATAAACGTGCTAACAATATATAAGCATTAATATCTTTTGTATTTCGCTTAAGCTGCTGCTTTAATAACTTCTCAGCCTCAACCCATTTTTTCTCTGCTGTATAAGTCAAAGCAAGCACATGATAAAGAGAATCAATTTCCGGGTTCTTTTGTATCAACAATTTTAAGTAAGAAATTAACTCAGCTTGCTTACCTAGCTGTTGAGATAATTGTCTTAAAGCCATCAAAATCATTTTATTTTCTGGGTTTTTATTCAATGCATGCTTGTATAAACTAATAGCTTTATAATTTCCACCTTTTTTTACAGAAAAACGCGCCTGCCATAATGTTGCTATCACTTGCCCTTGGGATTGTTTCTGCAATCTTGCAATTGCTTCATCTACAGCGCCCCAATCTTGTTTTGTAGCGTGCAATTGAATGATTAACTCTGTAATACTTGTATTTTCTGGGGCTGTTTGAAAAGCTTTATTTAACATATTTTCAGCTTTCTCCCAGTCATTAGTTTTAATATATTGCTGGGTTAAATATTTTAATGCTGCAAGGTGATCAGGGTTAAGATCTAACACCCTACGCCAAGTTGTATTTACTTTATCAGTTTTTCCTTGGTTTTGATAAACTCGAGCTAACATCAACAAGGCTTCCTTAAAATCTATCTTGTTCTCAAGAACCCGTTTTAAATCAATTTCTGCTTCACTATATTTATTTAGTGCCAGAAATATTGATGCTCTCATCATCAACGCATTGTTATACCAAGGCGATTGATCTATGATTTTTTCTAACAGTGCTAGAGCTGTTTTTTCATCACTTTTAATCCAAGCCAATTCAGCTAATTTAACTTGTGCTAGTAAACCTTCTACTGATTGAGGAGCGGCATTAACAATTTCTGTAAATAACAAATCACTTTCAATATACCGTTGTTGTTTAGTATATAAATCTGCAAGCGCTGACTTTAACTGTAATTCCGTTGGGTATGCTTGTACCCATTCCTTTAATATAGTTTCTGCGCGTATTGCACTTTGCTGACTAATCACATTAATCAACTCAAGTTTAAGCTCAATATCCTCAGGGTTATTTCGCAAAGCTGCTTGGATAATATTTTCAGCCAGTTGCCATTTTTTATCCTGCCTATATATTAACGCCAGCATTTTTGTTGCTGAGCTTGACTTACCATTATTACTTAGATGATTTGTTAAATAAGAAAGCAACTCACTTCGCTGATCATTTTTCTGATAAATCTGAGCTAAACTATTTAGTACCTGACCATTATCTGGCTGAACCTTTAAGACAGATTTATATTTTTTAATAGCTTCTTTATTCTTCCCTTTAAGAGCAGCAATAACACCTTGCCAATAATTTTCTAATTGTTTTGTATTTTGCATGGTTGCAAGCTTACTCACCCCCTCTAACGCACCCTCTAAATCTTTTTCAGCTAACTTTAATTTGATTTGTAATTCAACTAAGTCAATATCATTTGGTTTTGATTTCTGTGCTTTTAATAGAATCTTTTCAGCCTGCTCATAATCTTCTCTTTTTTGTAATGTGTTTATTACTTGTGTAAGAGCCAGCCTATTATTTGGGTGAATTTGTAATATTTTTCTCCACAGACTTTCAGCAACCTCTTTTTCACCTTTTAAACTATTGGCTTTGGCCTGTAAAACTAATGCTTGTTCAGAGTCTGGGCGATTTGATAACACCACACGTAAATCCGCTACTGCACCATCAATATTTCCTTGATTTAAACGCATACCTGACCGAAGTATTAGACCATCACTATGGTTAGCATCCGACTGTAATATTTCTTCAACCAAACGCGTCATTTTTATGGAGTCTTTTTGCTGTATAGCAATATTGGCAAGCTTCACCTTTGCCGTTAAAGCATCAGTATTTGTATTGGACAAAGATGCTATTTCTTGCAAAATAACACTGGCTTCTTCTACCCGATCATTCAAAATCAAATAATCTGCCAATTGAAACTTCAATATTGATTGATCAGGGGAAATACTAATAAATTCTTTCAACAAAACCTCTGCTTGCTTGCCACCTCGTTTTGCCGCTAATCCTACAAGCTTCAATTTAAGATCTATATTATCTACGTCTTTATTAATAACTGCGCGTAAGTGTTGTTCTGCTTCATCTTGCCGCCCAATAAAAAGTAATAATTCAGTAAATGGTAGTCGCAAGCTAACATCTTCAGGATTTTGATCAATTAAGATATTATATTCATTCACTGCGTCATCAAATCGCTTAGCATCCATATCGATACGTACTTTCAATAAACGCAGTTCACGATTATCAATATTCTGTGTAATTCCTTCTTTTAAAATTTCTAGAGCTTCATTATTTCGTTTTTCAGCTGTTAAATAGGCAACTTTTAGAGCGATAGCATTAACTAGGTTTGGTTTTTTAAGCAGCACTTTCTCAACACTTTGCCTTGCAAATTCATTTTCACCTTGCCTCAGCCTTACCGCCGCTATCATTAAGCGTCCAGTAATATTCTCAGGATCAAGTTCTAAAATTGCTTGCGCTTGCTCTTCTGCTTTCTGATATTTTTGGCCCAAAAGATAAATCTGCCCTAATTTAATATGAGCTTGCAAATGAGTAGAGTCAATAGTTAAAGTATCAAGTAAATTTCTTATCATCACGCCCCAGACTTGCTTCTTCTCAGCAACTAAGGCGAGATTAAAATAAGCTTCAGGTAATTCTGGATTAAGTTGTAATGCATTCTGAAATTGTAATCGGGCACTTTCTAATTCGTCTTTTACAAAAAGTGCTTTACCTTCTTTAATATAGACTTCTGGATCTTGCTCTTCACAACCCGTTAATACAAGAGCTAGGCATATTGCTGATATTTTTGCATAACGAAGAGAATTACAGATAGGAAAGTGATCCATAGATATAGTTTTAAAATAATAGAAATTTGAGAGCCAGTAAACTTACAAAGAAACAGTTAGAGAGTATTGAATGGTTCTATTATTAGAATAGGGTTGTTTTGAGAAATTGGTCGGGTAAAAAGGCAATTTAGCCAAGCCGACCAATTCCTTATCTATATAAAAATAGAGATTACTTTAGGTAAGTAGTCTTAGTTTTCCTCAACTCAAACTATTCTTCTTCGAGTTTTTGTAAAAGAAAGCAACCACACCAATGCTGGAGTAAATAACCAACTTGCCGCGGGTAAAGGTACAGCCCCCACATCGCCATCAATCACAGCCCAAGCATAGGTAGACCAGACATCTTTAAATTGATGATAATCATCATAATTACCAACTATATACCCATTTAAATCACCATAAAAAAGAGCATTATTCGCAACATTCAAATAAGTCATCCACGCTCGAGATGAGTCATCAGCATATTCATTGCTAGACCAGTACATAGTAGTTTGAATGTTATGAAAATAGTTTGTTACAGGGTTAGTATTCACAAGATCAGTTATATGCGCCACCTCACTAATATTCACATTCAAATCAGGGTTTATATAGTGAGATGGAAGTCTCCAGCCTTCAATACCTTTATAATTTAACTGCTTCACCCATGCTTTAGCTTCCTCCCAAATAAACTGACCAGTGAAAGAACCTGTAAACACTTCTTCCCTAGTTTCTTCTAATGGACTATACATTGAAGTGGCGGCATAGTTTGCATCGGCTAACCACGTAATCTTATATACATCATCAAAAATCAGCCCATTTCCACGATCAAATAACTGAGCATTTACAGGCTGAAAAACCATTAGCATAAAAAAAACCGAAATATATTTAATCAAAATTTTTCTCCATAAAAAAGTAAATTATTCTAGTCTTCTTTGATTCTATCAACTTAAAATATAACTGTAGAAAAAGAGAAGTAGAGTACAATCTAAAGCATTTTTTATGCCATCCAATTATTAGATAACACATCCCTCTATTCCATTACTATTGGCCACCAAACATATTGATTTTTTTTGAGAAGGGATTGAGCTGATAGTGACACTTAAATTAACTTTCTATATAGAAACTACAAGTTTATAAAAAATTAGAGTTATTTTTATCAGTAGGGAGGCATTATTAGTCTCGGCTGAAACAAGGTCAAGAACTGTCGCAGCCAATAAATTATAAAATACCTCTTGAATTTTATGGCAAATAACTAATAATAATTAGTCATTTGCCATAGTATTATTTAAGAAATCAGCTTTAACCCAGGCGGTAAAGCTTCTCCAAAAATCTGTTTTGCTTCAGTTTCATCTAACTCTTTATAAGATTCAACCATTTCAACCCATGAGCTTGGTGACTTGCTTATTATTAACTTTTCAATTACTTGCTGTCTAACTGCTTCATCAAGATCTCTGGCTCTATCCCCACTCATGCGGGCAATTAAGGTTGCGGCAAAACCTGCTTGTGGTACTTTTTTCCAGTCTACTTTTAAAAGCTGTTGTAACCATCCTGATACTGTCTCAGCTGGAATAACATTATGACTACTACCATGAAAAGGTACTCTGGATGCAATACGTCCAACAGCCCACCATGTTTGGTTTGGTTCGCTAGATTTTTGTAGTCTTTTTAATAACCATTCGCAAACTTGTACCTTTTTATCGACGGGTAATCTTTCTAACACGCCAGCTAATCGCACCATATCATCATAGCCACGAATTTTAACTTGCTTTGACACACCTGCTTGCCTAGCCGCGGCTGGGTTTAAAAACTTAGAAATATCTTTAAACAGCTGTTTCTGTGCTGCTGTATCTAAGCCACCAGCAATACGTCGCCATAATGTCCACCATTCAGTCCAGTTTTGTCTTTCATTTACAAACTGAATTGTTTGACTATAGGTTTTCCATAATTGCTCTACGCGCCAATCATCAAGGGGATAACCGAAACCTGGGCGCAAGCAAAATCCAATAAGGCTTAACCAAACACGTTCGTGATTTTCTGATCGACGACGTGATTTCATGTTTTCTAATAAAGTAGCAAATAAGGCTCTAAGTAATGGCGTTTCCCAATCTGCCCGAACGGTACCTAAAACTTTTTCTAAATCAGCACGTAAACTTTTTACCGCTTTAGGGTCTACTTTTTTAGATTTTGAGCCAAAGACAGCCTGAATTTTTTCTACAGCCTCATTAAAATTGGCTGGTAGTTCTGTGCTAGCTTGCGAATTAGCCGAACCTTTTCGTCTAATCTGAAATTCAACATCAAATCGTTGGCTCTGATCAGCAATTGAAACACATTGGATCTGTAATGTACCTACCTCAGTTTGAGTCACTGCGAGTTGTACCTTAATCTCACCTTTATCTTCACCTTCAAATGCTACCGCTAATGGCGGTAATGAATTGAAGCGATCGTCCGTTATTTCTACTAATTGACCTGGCTGATATTTAGTATCACCCGTTGTTGATGCTAAATGAAAGCGCACGGGCTGGCCTATACGTAAAGCAAATTGCTGCTCTTTTAGCATTACCTCAATACCCTCTTCACTTCCTCGGGGTAATAAGCAAATTCCTTTTTGTTGCTCACCTTTTTTATCTGTATCAACTAATAAAAAATAACTGCGCGCTGAACCACCACCAATTTTTAGTTTTTTATCTTTACGTGCAATGGCATAACTAACAGCTCCAAATGCAACGGATAATTCTGGGTGCTCATTTTCTAATAAAACTGCTTGCTGGTCACTCCATGAATTAATTAAATCTATGGTTCTTTGGGTAATTGGTTTACTACGAAACACTCCACCATTTAATAAAATAGCATCAGGAACATTACTATCATTTCCGAGCGCTTCAGCAGCTGCATCACTGTGAATTTTTAAGAATGCTGCAATATGTTTACTAATGGCCGGTTCTGCTGCATACGGCAAGCCAAATTCAACGACTCCACTTCGTTTTCTATCTGGTAAATCAGTTAGCTTTGATAATGGGAAAAAACCATCTAGGGCAATTTCTCTTACTTCTTTTTTATCTAATTGAGCAGATCTTGAACCACCGATTAATCTTGATCCTCCCCCTAACAAAGTAACATTTACTTTTTCTGGTGCATCTTCTGCTAATAATGTCTCTTTGGCGATTCTACATTGCTCTAAAAGTTGAGATAAATCTGCTGCTGATAATTTTTTATCACCTTTTGTTATTCTTTGTTCTGCTAAATGGGCTAGTGCTAAATCAATGTTATCACCACCTAACATAAGGTGATCACCCACACCGATACGGGTTAATTTGGGCTCATCTTTACCTTCTTCAACTTTAATTAAAGTTAGATCAGTTGTTCCACCACCTACATCACAAACCAATAATAAATGTACATTTTCTAATGCTTGTTTGATATTACCTGCTTTTCGACGTAACCAGTCATAACAAACGGCTTGCGGCTCTTCTAATAAACGTATATCTGGTAAACCAGCAATCTTTGCTGCTTCTAGTGTTAAAGATCTTGCAGCTTCATCAAATGATGCAGGTACAGTAATAACAATAGTTTGTTTTTCTAGCGGTGCATCAGGGAATTTATGTGCCCATACTGTTCTTACATGTGCAAGATAGCTTGCACTGGCATCTAATGGAGATACTTTTTGAATATCATCAGAACTACCCCAAGGTAATATTTCTGCAGTATGGTCAACGGATGGGTGAGATAACCAACTTTTGGCGCTAGTAACAAAACGACCTTGAGTTTTTGCACCTAATAAACGTGCAGCTTCACCTATAACAGCTGTTTCGCCTGCTGGTGAAAACCCAGTATCAGCTTCTGATAATTCACCTTCAGCTGGATGGTATCGAACAGAAGGCAATAATGATCGTGCAGCAACTTCACCCGGTGCTATTAACTGCTCAATTTGAAAAATTTTTATTGCTTGATTTGTATTTGATTTATCAGCTTCTGTGTAAGCCACAACAGTATGTGTTGTACCTAAATCAATACCAACTAGATATTTATTATTCAAAAAACTTTCCTCTTTCTCATTTCTACTGTCGAAATGAGAATTAAACTTAGAAGCTAGGGTTTATCCCCCTTTTTTCCAAAGGGGGAAGTGGAGCTGTTAATTAACTTTCCCACTCATTATTTTTATCCATCCATCTTAAACATAGATAATACCAAACCACTACGGGCACCATCATAACTAGCCAGTCCCAATTATCTATTAAGAATAACTGTTTTACCCATTCTTGCTCAGTAAAATATAAACTGAATGGAAAGCAATATATTGTAAATATAAACGAACTCCAAATAAGTATTTTGGCACCTTTTCTAGTGTTAATACTTGAGAATGCCAAAAAAACCCACATTGGCACATTATCTTTCTTTTCCATTTTATTCCCTGTTTTAAAATTAACTTATTGGTAGTAGTCAAATCTATTGTTAAGACTATTTCAAATTTGGGGCGCTGGCTTTAGTCTGCTCTTACACTAAAGAATGCAGGTTAAAACCTGCGCCCCAAAAGGCTTTACTAATAGTTTGTTAAGCAAGTAATTTAACTCTTCACCAACTTACTCTTCCCCAGCTCTTACATCAAACTCAATTTTCCAACGATGATCATCTTGTTGAGAAACTGCATGTAACTCTAATGTACCTACCTCTGTTACGGCTGCACTTAAATGTACTGGTACTACTTCACCTGCTTTTCGGCCCTCTTCAGGTAAAGTTATTTCTATTTCATCAAGTTCTTCTAATTCTTCATCCGTCCAATAATCAAGACGCAAACCAACAGTGTCTTCTCTTCTTGTATTTGAAGCAAAAAACCTAAACCTGACAGGCTCACCAATCACTAAACCAAATTCATCTTCAGGTAAGGTCTCTGAAGTACCTTCTTCCATACCAAAAGGAGCAATACATAACGCTTCAACTTCTGGAGGCATACCTGGAATTGCTGGCATAGCACTTTCCACACCTACATAATAAGAAGCCGCTGTACCGCCTTTAATTCGTACGCCTTTTCCTTTACGTACAACACCATAATAAGCAGCACCTTTTGCAACCGCTAAATCAAGGTCAGCACCTTCTAACAATCTTGCTTCTGGTGCTTGTTCAGCTACTAGCCATGAATTTAGAACCTTTAATAATCTATCTGCTAATACATTTGATTTTAATACTCCACCATTCAATAAAATAGCAGTAGGATGTAAAAAAGTAGCATTTTCTGGTAAGTCTACATGTTCTAGATCTTCTGTAGCAGATTGTTGCTTAGCTAAGAAACCGGCTAAATGGCGAGTAATTCCAGCATCTTGTGCATAAGGTAAGCCTTTTGTTCTTAAACCTGAACGAGGTCTTGAAACAGGTCTGTCACTGGCTGAAACTTCTGGTAAGAATCCTTCAACTAAAACACGATCAACTTCCTCTCGCGTTAGCTCTGTTCGTAAAGTACCCCCAATAAGAGACGAGCCTCTACTGGGTACGACTAAAGCAACAGTATCTTGTTCTGGATTATTAAATATCTTTTCTTTGGCATCACGACAAGCATGCGTTAATGCTTGTACTTGCCATGCTTCTAGACGATTACCACTTTCCTGTTCCATTTTGGCTTTAATGGTATAGGCTAAAGCCAAATCCATATTATCGCCACCTAACAGGATATGATCGCCTACAGCGATACGCGTCAGCTCTAGATTTCCCTCTTGCTCAGTGACAGCAATCAATGATAAATCAGTGGTACCACCACCCACATCAATGACTAAAATAACATCACCGATATTTACATGATTTCGCCAGTCACCCAAACTGTTATCAATCCAACTGTATAGTGCAGATTGAGGCTCTTCTAACAATAAAGCATGGCCTAAACCCGTTGATCTTGCCGCTTCTGATGTTAATTCTCTAGCAGCTGGGTCAAAAGATGCTGGAACAGTAATAATTAAATCTTGTTCGTCTAAAGGCGCATTTGGGTGTTGATTTTCCCATGCCGCTTTCATATGTTGTAAATAAGCTTTCGTTGCCTCAAAAGGAGATACTCTATCAACATCTTCTGGTGCTTCTGATGGCAAAATAGGCTGTTTACAATCTACACCCGCATGGCACAACCAACTTTTAGCACTAGAAACTAAACGAATAGGTGTTTTACTACCTAAATCACGTGCAATATCACCGACTAAATGATCAGGTGCTGCTGTCCAAGGTAATGTTGTAGAGCCTTCTGCAATTTCAGCTTCATGCGCTAAATATAAAAAAGAAGGTAACTGTTTTTTATCTTCTACTACACCTGGTGAAGTTAATTGAGGAATAGTCATCACTTCTTGAGTGAGCTCATCGTCATCATCATTTAATTCAACATAAGATAAAACACAGTGTGTAGTACCTAAATCAATACCCACTGAATATTTTTTACCTTCAGCATCATTAGATTGGTTTTCAGTTGATTCATGCTCCGCAGAAGTTTCATGATGTTCCTGCTCATTTCCATGATCTGACTGATGATCTTGCTGGTCATCGTTTTGTTGATTATTTTCATGTTCTGCAGAATCATTGTTCTGGTTTACATGACCGAACAAGCCATTCATAGCTCTACCTCAGCAGCAGCAACAATACTTGCATTATGGCCTTGAGTTAATTTTGGTAATCGGATATTAGTAACTTTCCAACCTTTATGAATCAATGTTCCAGTAAAGGGTGCTTGCCCAACAATATTACCTGTTAGTCTTACCTCAGCAGCATCAAAACCTTTTGCTAAAGTAACTTTGCTGCCTTCTGAATCGGTTCTTACGGTATCTAAAGTAAAGTATTCATTAACGGCTTTATTACAACCTTCATGAACAACACGTGCAGCTACACCAATATCAGCATCGTTATATGCAGAAATATCTTCTTTGATAAAATCAATAAAACGCGCTTCTTTTTGTAATAGCCCTAATAATTGTAATGCTGCATCAGGTGTTGACTCTTTTAAAACAATCGGTTCTGGTGCCGGCGCTTGAACGATTTTTTCAACTTCAACTATTTTCTCAACAATTTTTATCTCAGGTTCGGATGGCACTTCAACTGTTTTAGTAATTTCAACTGGCACCTGTTTTGCACGTCTTGCCATACCTATAACCATTGATAATAAAACAATGATTAAAATTAGTGCTAAAGCCAATACGGCTGCAATTAAATACACATGCCACAAATCTAATGTTGTAGGCATTAATGTTAAATCGATAGAATATTTATTCATAATATTAATTTTTTTATATACACAATACTAAGCACCGTGTGTGCTTAATTGGGCTAGTTATGCTTTGCATCACAATATCAACAAAACAATGCTTTTAAGCCCTCTCTTGCTGGAGAGGGTTTGGGTGAGGAGATCTAAAAAGTTTCTTTTGTCTTATACTCCAAAGAGCAAAGAATATTTTATTTCTCCTCTCCCTATGGAGCTTAGATATCTGCACACGTATTTTCTTTTTCTATAAAGAGAAAGAACAAAGATAAGACCTTAATTTTATTCTCCTCGGCAATTGCTCCTGCATTGCTCTACTTACCTACATCCCTGTAGGCATCACCCCTACCCTCTCCATCAGGAGAGGGCTTTTAAGAGAATGAGGACAAAATCACCTCTACTCTTATCTAACACCCGCTTTATTCATGGCTTCAGCAAACATCAACTGTTTTAAAACACGGCGAGAAATAGTCATACGCATTTTCTTTAGATGACGGTCTGCTATAACGCCAGGAACTTCTGCATCTAGGTAAACTTGACGAATATTTGATAAAACATTTTCGCACTGCTTAATAATAGCGTCTGTCGCTGAACGAGACTCGATTTTCAAATAACCTTTTTTCTGCATTTCTGTCATTACACATTTTTTATAATCAAACTGTGCTTGCTGAATTTTTTTAATCGTTACTTCTGATAATGTCGTAGACTGCCACTCATTTTTTGCATCAGCTGCATAAGTAAAGTGAGAGCTTAATAATAAAGCTAAAAATAAAACATGTTTCATGGTACTTTCCACAAAGAATAAAAATTTATTGCGCTGATTTTACGCGAACTAGAGAACCTACACAAAATAACTTTAATTCCCTCTAAATTACAGTCAGGTTAATTGAGTCACTATAGCCAGATTCATCAAGCACTGTAATTTGATATTTACCTATTATTTTAAATTGGTGGAAGATAAACTGCCCCTCTTCTGCTATATATTTTAAATCACCATTAATAAACCAATAAAGTTTACCTTGGCCTCCTTGCACCTGTAGTTTTATCCTAGGTAAAACTTTAGAGACTCCAGCTGAACGTAATATTGTTTTATTCTCTAAGCCTAAAATTTTTAAATCATTAGTTAGATTAACTATTAAATGCTTACAACTTGAATCAACTTTCCCTATTTGTTGTTTTCGCCTATTATTTTTTGCTATCCACGGCTCTACTGCTAACGGCCATAAAGCGATTTCTTTATCTCTAATTTGTGTTGCATCACAGCTTTTATTTATGACAAAACCTGTTTTAGTATTTACTTGAATCGTTATAGGGTTTTCACTCCATTCCCCTTTTGTATGACTTGGCAAAGTTAAGGGAATATTGTTATTTAAAATCCATGCCTTTTTTTCTTCATGACATAAATTTGTTTTTGTTTCAGAAACTAACCTTCCTAATGGCCAGCAAATTATTTGCTCAGTCACATCTTTTGGTTTCTTTATATTTCCTTTTTGGGGAAGACCATCAACAATTGAAAATAAAAGTGGAGATGCTGTAACAGCACCAAAATATCCAGGTAACGGTGTTCCATCGGGTCTTCCTATCCATACACCTACAGTATATTTGGCTGTTACCCCAATACTCCAAAAATCTCGGTGACCAAAACTTGTTCCTGTTTTCCACGCAAAATCATTTGAACCATCCTTAGATAAAATATTGTGAGTAATCCATGCAGCACTGTCCGACATAAGATAGCGTTGCTTTATTTGGCTTTCTTCAGTAAATCTAACATCTCCCGCTAAGCCAGCATTTGCTAATGCTGTATAAGCACCAACTAAGGACTCTAAATTACTTCCTACCCCACCTAAAATAACGGATAAGTTAGACTTGGCATATTGGTTAAATTGTAATTTTAAACCTGCATTTTTCAATCGACTGACAAATAATTCAGGACTTAAATGATGCAATAATTGAATAGCAGGGATATTTAAAGATTGCCTTAACGCATGTTTAGCACTGATAGGGCCTATAAACCCTCGACTAAAGTTTTGTGGTTTATAACCATCAAATGAAAGTGGAGCATCTATTAATAATGATGCTGAATGAATAAGCCCTTCATCAATAGCTAAACCATACAAAAAAGACTTTAAGGTTGATCCTGGGGAGCGAATCGCTTTAATCATATCAACATGGCCTAATCGATTTGTATCAAAAAAATCAGCTGATCCTACATAAGCTCTAGCTTTTAATGTTTTATTTTCTACAACTAAAACAGCGGCCGAAGTTTTATCGGGTAATTGGGTAACATAATTTTTAACTAAATCAGCCACACCCATTTGCATATCCAACTCTATAGTGGTTTTAATCACCGATTTATCATACATATTTTTCTTTAATCGCCGCGCAAGAAGGGGGGCAATAATGGCTGTCTTATTATATTGGGCAATAACAGCTTCTTGAAATGCTTGTTCAATAAGCTTATTTGGCCACACAGAATATTGAGCCAAACGGTGTAATACTTTATTTCTTAATTTTAATGCTCGCTCAGGGTGTCGATCAGGTCGATTTCTACTCGGTGCTTGAGGAAGTACTGCTAACAAAGCAGCTTCTGCATGACTAAGTTCTTTCGCTGATTTAGAAAAATAGGTATAGCTGGCTGCTTGTACCCCCTCAATGGTGCCACCAAATGGCGCATGATTCAGATAGTAAGTAAGAATCTGTTCTTTGCTGTAATAAAACTCTAGTTGCAGGGCCAACGCAATTTGTTTTATTTTTCCTCTGACAGACCTGGAATGAGGGGAAATAAGACGGGCAACTTGCATGGTTAAGGTTGATCCGCCTGATACAATTCGATTACTGCTAATATTTTGAAAAAAGGCCCTAATAATTGATGCGAGGTTAATACCTGGATGAGACCAAAACCACCGATCTTCATAAGCAATTAATGCTTGAATATATAAAGGTGAAACCTCATTAAGCGTAGTTGAATAGCGCCATACACCATTAGCATCAGCAAATGATCGTAATGGGGTTCCATCTTCGGCAGTTATTACTTTAGCGAACTGTTTATTGTCAGGTGTTAAAGTTACAGGGTATAAATTATCCAGTAGCAGAATAAAACTAAGCAAGATCAATATTCCACCCAATACCATTGGCCTAAGGGGGAAGTTATCAAGCTTAGTCATAAGACTTCATCTTTCCCTCTGATTGGCGAAGCTAAAGCATCACTTCCTAATTCAATATCCTTTAGCATTCTAGTTAATTTCAATATCTTTAAAATTACGACCAATTGCTCTTATATAAGGTCTGTACATATCTTCTACAAATGCAGGGGGATTGATATACTTCCCCTTACTAACAGCACGTATTAAGTAAAACAAATGCTCAGGTCTATTTTTATGCAAATCAACCGCGGCCACAAAACGATCATCTAGGTATTCTTGATATTTCACCTGATTATAATATTGCATTGATTCAATTGTTTTAT
>Ga0209395_1005454_pt1 | contig 14327 bp, 12 predicted proteins | sample GOMGulsemesocosm_3_FD_184635 | JGI IMG/M metagenome (GOLD analysis project Ga0209395, IMG submission 184635) | Methane-oxidizing microbial communities from mesocosms in the Gulf of Mexico - GOM9D Gulf of Mexico (SPAdes) (version 2) | ecosystem: Environmental > Aquatic > Marine > Cold seeps... | reverse complement strand
CCTATTGAGCGGACATTTCAAAAGTTCTAATAAAAATCAATTGGGGTATGATCTCGCTTTTAAAATTTTGAGGCTGGCAGTGCTATATTTTCACCCCCACTCATTAGGGAAGTAACGAATAAGCCCCCAGATATTCCCTGTGCTTTTGTTTAGTTAGGTAAGTCTAAGCGGTTACCGCGGAAGAATGGACGTGAATGGCCAGTCCTTTATGAGCGTTCTGACAAAGGCGCTAGATGAAACAAGATTTCATCTCTGAACTAGATGAAACAAGATTTCATCTCTGAACTAGATGAAACAAGATTTCATCTCTGTTGGCCGCTTAGCTTCTTTTAAAACGTAAGTACCCTTCGGGACGTACAAGATAGTTCGTGCTCTTTGTTAATGGTTTTCGCCGGGCACGGACTTTTAGCTCCATGCACAGTCTAAGTACCAACATCCATGTTGACAACCAGCTCGCCTGTCATCGTGCCCTTTGGGTTAACCATTGTCTCAATCACAAACAATTTTGTTCGTCAGGGGCGTCTGGAACTTGTTCGCTGCTTCCTTAATATTTGAGCAATAGAACTTTTTTTTCAATGAACTCTTTCAATGCAAAATTCATTTTCTGATAGCCCTCAGCGATGACATTGGCTGGCAAATCAGCAAATCCTACTGCAATACCTGAGAAATCTTCATCGTGTCTTAATATTGTTTTACCCCCCTCCTTTTGCTGGAGCCTGAAGCTATGTATGCCATAAAATATTCCTTTTATACCGCCGCCCCAAGTAATTTCTTCATTCTCAACAATACGGATCATATGAGGAGGAACCTCAATTTTTTTACCGTCTGGCCTTAACACTTGTATTTTTAACTCGGCACCTTCCATGAAGTCGCCTTCGACAGTACGATGATATGGATTCCATTGGGGGTACGAGTTTAGATCGGCAAGGACAGCGAAAATTTCATTTTTTGGCGCATCAATCTCAACCAAAGTCCTAATCGAAATGCTTGTACAGCCAGTTGCCGTAAAAACGGCTAACGATAATATGAGCGCACTCAAATATTCTCTATATCTCACTTTATTACCTCTAACCTTTAAAACATTTTGTGATAAACGCGTTACTGCAGTTTGTTAATCGCTGAGAACGATAAAAGACACGCTCTGATGTTTCCCCTGTGGGAATTACTATCCTGTCTAGCTGATTAACTTCAATCACTTCATACATGCCCTCTTTTTGCATAATTGAACTAGCCGCTATTATAGAAAAATCATTTTTATTTGGGTTTTTAACCATGCTCTATAACCTCTTATCTCGGTAACGCAAGCTTGGATCCAATGACTTGATTCAGTCTAATTACGTTGGAAAAGATAATCGTTAACCTAGGTTAAAAAGCCAATTTTATTAATCTATTTAACCGTTTAGCGCACTGGAATTTATCATTATAAGTTGTTCTTTGTATCCGCTAGTTACAGATATGAACGATACAGCGTATTACCCATTTTCTTATCTGCAATGCCCTTAACTGGCCAGCAAGAATTAGTCTCAAGTACTCAACAGGGCCACTAAATCAAATGATAATCATTATTTTTTGTGTTGACACAGAGGGGTTTTATAGGGAGAATCCAGAAAAAGAAATGATATAACATAACATAACGGAATATTACATGCGTTTTCTCTGCTTTATTACCGCTCTACTTATCAGTAGTGCAAGCCTTGCCGAATCGGTTATCCAGTTCTCCTGGAACACCAATGCTGGACCACTCAACCCTCACCAAACCTCTCCTAACCAGATGTATGCCCAAGCTATGCTCTATGAACCTCTGGTTCGTTACGGTGAAGGCGGGACCATTCAACCTTGGTTAGCGAAGCGCTGGGAACGCTCTGATGATGGCAAGCGCTACCGATTTTTCCTACGCGAAGATGTGCGCTTTTCCAATGGTGATACCTTTGATGCCCAGGCAGTCAAGCTCAATTTTGAACAGGTACTGGCCAACATAGAAAAACACAATTGGCTGGAGCTGATCAACCAGATGGATCACATTGCAGTGGTTGATAAATTTGTAGTCGATCTGCACATGAAGACTTCGTACTACCCCACTCTGCAAGAGCTGACTTTAGTGCGCCCAGTGCGCTTTATGGCGCCATCAGCTTTTCCAGATGAGGGCCACACAGGACAGGGAATTAAAGCCTCTATTGGCACCGGACCTTGGGTTCGCACTGAATCAGTTCTTGGGGTAAAAGACGTGTTTGAACGCAACCCGCACTACTGGGGAAAAAAGCCTGCTTTTGACAAAGTGGAAGTGGCTGTAATCGGCGATCCCAGTGCCCGTGCACTGGCGTTTGAAAGTAACCTGGTCAACTTCATTTACGGTTTAGAGGGGCAAATTTCACCGGATACATTTTCGCGCCTGCAGAAGAATCCAGATTTGCATACGGATATATCCGCCCCCTTATCTACTCGCCTGATCGCGTTAAATTCGGGCCGGTTTGGCACCCGCGATAAAGTAGTACGTCAGGCGATCAACCATGCTATTGATAGAGAGGGTATTGCCAAAGGTATCTTCTACGGCACTGAAGTCCCCGCGCCTTTCCTGTTTGCCCCTAACGTGCCTTATGCCGATGTGGGGTTGAAGCCCTATGATTTTTCTCCCCAGCGTGCCAACACTTTACTTGAGCAAGCGGGATGGAACCTCAATACCGCCACAGGCGTACGTGTAAAAGACGCAAAACCTCTGGCGCTTGAACTGATTTATCACGGCCACGATGCCAATCAAAAAGCCATCGCTGAAGTACTTCAAGCTAACCTAAAACAGATAGGTGTTGAGTTGGCACTGGTTGCTGAGGAGCGAAGCCGCTTCTACAATCGTCAAAAGAACGGTGAATTTGATCTGATCTTTAACAACACTTGGGGTACACCATACGATCCGCACTCTTTTGTTTCTGGCATGCGCCGTCCTTCTCACGCCGATTACATGGCACAAGTTGGCCTGCCAAATAAAGCCAGTATCGATGCGCTTATCGATCAGCTGTTGGTCAGTACTGATAAAAGTAAGCGTAAAGCACAATACGCTGAACTTTTTAATAGCTTACACGATCAGGCCGTATATCTCCCAGTTACCTACCAGCGTGTGGTCGCGGTGAGCAAACCTGAGCTGGGTCCGCCTACGATGAGCAATACGGTATTTGACGTACCTTTTAGCGATTTTGTGCAGCAGAAGTAGGTAATATGCTCAAATATATAGTCAAACGCCTATTACTGTTACCGCCACTGGTGCTGGCGGTTTCACTGGTGATCTTCATGTTTTTACGGCTCAGTGGTGCTGAGCCGGCCCTGGCCTATTTGCGCGCTGCGAGTATCCCTCTGACGGATCAGTCGATTGCATTGGCTGAACGTCAACTGGGCTTAGATAAGCCGATCTGGGATCAGTACTGGCACTGGCTAACACATGCCGCTCAGCTCGATTTTGGTACTTCCTATATGACATCGCGGCCGGTATGGGATGATATTCTCTATTTCCTACCGGCCACCTTGCAACTGTCAGCTTTTGCGTTATTTATCACGTTGGCATTGTCACTGCCCATGGCAGTCTGGGCCGCTAGATATCGCGATAAGTGGCCCGATTTCAGCATCCGTGGTCTGGCCTTTATCGGCGTATCTATTCCCAATTTCTGGCTCGCATTTATGTTGGTATTGCTGTTTGCGGTACAACTGCGCTGGTTACCGGCTATGGGATACGGTGGGCTGAGCCATATGCTACTACCTGGTTTTGCCATTGCCTTCATGTCACTGTGTATCAATGCACGCTTACTTCGGGCCAGCATGTTAGAGGCTCAAGGTCAGCGCTATGTCCGTTATGCAAGAATGCGCGGTATCAGTGAGCGACGTATTGAGCGCACTCACGTTTTGCGCAATAGCCTGCTACCTATCATCACCGCAGTAGGCATGCATATCGGCGAATTGATCGGTGGTGCTCTCGTGGTGGAAACTATTTTTGCCTGGCCTGGAATAGGCCGTTACGTACTCAATGCTATCAGTAATAACGATTACCCCGTTATTCAGTGTTTTACCTTGCTGCTAACGATGATCTTTATTCTATGTAACTTGTTGATAGACATTGCTTACGCATTACTTGATCCAAGAATTCGCTTGGAGGCAAACGCATGAAATTGACTATTAGTGCCTATATCGGCTTGACGGTATTTGTTATGTTACTGGCCGTGGCCGTACTGGCACCATGGATAGCACCATACGATCCATCAGCGATCAACTTACCAAATCGATTGGCGCCGATCAGCATCGATCATTGGCTTGGTACAGATCATCTTGGCCGTGATGTTTTTAGTCGTCTAGTCATGGCCTCCACTATTTCACTGGGCGCGGCCTTCGTTACTCTGGTTTTGATGTTAGTCATCGGTGTAGGTTTGGGCGGATTGGCCGGTTACGCGGGCGGGCGTACTGAGCAAGTCATCATGCGTACTTGCGATGTGTTTATGACTTTCCCAACCGTGGTACTGGCTTTGTTTATGGTCGCGATACTGGGCACCGGCTTGACCAACGTGATTATTGCCATCGCCATTACCCACTGGGCTTGGTACGCACGTATTACTCGTAGTTTAGTGCTGAGCATTCGCCATAGCGATTACCTTAAGGCAGCTAAACTCAGTGGTGTGCCGGCATGGATACGCTTTCGTCGGCATATTTTGCCTTCAGTGTTAGTGCAACTACTGGTATTGGCCTCGTTGGATATTGGTCATGTCATGCTGCACGTATCGGGTCTGAGCTTCTTAGGCCTTGGAGTGCAGAGCCCAACGCCTGAGTGGGGGGTAATGATTAATGATGCACGGCAATTTATTTGGAGCAGTCCGCTGTTGATCATCTGGCCCGGTCTGGCCATTTTACTGAGCGTCTTGAGTTTTAACCTGATGGGCGATGCCTTGCGCGACAAACTTGACCCTAATTTGGAGCATGAAGGATGAGGCTTGAACTGAACAACCTCAATGTGCGCACACACGCAGGTGAAGCACTGGTAAAGAACCTGAGCCTAACGATAGAATCCGGATCGGTCCTCGCTCTGGTAGGGGCCAGTGGCTCGGGTAAGTCTCTAACCTGCTCTGCGCTGTTCGATGTATTGCCGCGTAATTTAATTTACAGTTGTGAACGTACGCTCAACGGTGAAAACATCACAGGTCGTGCTCTGCGGGGCAAGCATATGGCCTGTATCATGCAAAATCCAAGCTCGGCATTCAACCCCGTGCAAACCATGGCACAGCACTGTCATGAAACCTTGATTGCAGTCGGTATCAAGGATCAAGCGGTGATTACCCAGGCGATGTTAGATGCTGGGCTGGACGATTGGCAAACGGTGCTGGCGCTGTATCCTTTTCAGATGAGCGGCGGCATGTTGCAACGTATGATGCTCGCTCTGGCACTAATGAGCCAGGCACCTATCTTGATTGCCGATGAACCCACTACTGATTTAGATTTGGTGGTGCAGCGCCACATTCTCAATCGCCTAAAAAAAGTCATCGAGAAGCGTCAACTGGCACTGATGATAATCACCCATGATTTTGCAGTGGTGGCACAGCTGGCTGACCGGGTCGCCATTATGCATCGCGGAGAAATTGTTGAAAACACCCGAGTTACCCAGCTGTTCGAGCAACCACAACACCCGATTAGCCAACAATTATTGACGGCACACCTGGCACTCTACGCAGAGGAAACACATGACTGATAACGTTTTTCTACAACTTAAGAATGTCGGTAAAACTTATGCTGCAACCAGCTTCTGGCAACGAAAAGTTGGTAAACAAGTGCTGAGCGATATCAATCTGAGCATCTGTAGTCAGCAGAGCATTGCCTTGGTGGGTGCAAGTGGCTCAGGTAAAAGCACATTGTGTCGATTAATACTTGGACTAGAGCCTGTCAATCACGGCGAAATCTACCACAATGGTAAGGCTTTTAGCGACTTTGCTCGCGATGATTGGCAGGCGTATCGCCGTGATGTACAACTAGTGTTTCAGGATTCTATCGCCGCAATCAATCCGCGTCAGCGCATTCAACAAGTGCTTTGCGAACCACTGCATTACCTGCGCGGTCTATCAGCAAATCAGTGTGTGCGTGAAGCTGCACGCCTACTCGATAAAGTAGAACTACCCGCCTCGTCAATGGAGAAAAGGGCCGGTCAGCTAAGCGGTGGTCAACTACAGCGCATCTGTATTGCTCGCGCGCTAGCGGCCAAGCCAAAATTGATAGCACTCGATGAATCCCTGTCTGGTCTCGACGTATTGCTGCAGCAACAAATCATCGCCTTGCTGCAGGATATTCAGCAACAAGATGGCACTTCTATGTTGCTGGTGACCCACGATCTACGTTTGGTGGATAAATTTTGCCAGCAAGTGGTGGTATTGGATGACGGTCAACTCGTCGAGCAAAGGCCTGCTAAATCCAGTGAGCCATGGAGCAGTAAAATGGGCAGAGAACTCAGTGAAGCCATCTTGCCGGCTAGGCCGCCGATCAGAAAACCACTTGAGCAAAGCTACGTCCCTGAAACGCAGGAGTGTGAGGCGCTTGTATAACTTACTTTGAATCATTTAATAAAGAGAAAACGAGAGCAGTGAGACAATAGTGGTAGAGGATAATCTCCCCTATAATCACTATAGGAGTCATCCCATGATCCGTTGTCTTGGTTGTCAACTGATCATGGGGCCATTAATCTAAATTGCGGCTAAATAGCTAACATTTTGTTGGTGGCATTAATTAAATGGTGCTTTGTTTCTGGCTCAGCCGAGGCGTGACCAGCAAGCTTACTGATAATTAATTCAGATTTCGGTAATTGTTGATGTAACAACCAAGCATTATCAAACGGACAAACAGCATCGTAGCGGCCATGTACAATAATAGTCGGTATGTTTTTAATTTTAGTGCAGTTATTTAAAATTTGATCATCCGTTAAAAAACAGCCGTTTACCATATAATGAGATTCATGGCGGGCCAGTGTCCAACATGAGTCGTCCGATGTTGCTGCTTTTACAAATTCTTCATTGGGCTCTAAAGTACAACAGCGTATTTCCCACTCACTCCATGCACGTGCCACTTTTTGCGCGGCAACTCTATCGTCGCCTGTCATGATCTCATAAGCGCTTTGAATAATGTCTTGTTTTTCACTTTCAGCCTCAGGCTTTGCTGCAGAGACAGCATTTACATACTCTTGCCAATAATCAGCAAATATACGGGTACCGCCGCCATGAGAAAAAGCCCATTGGGTATCTTGAGGGCGTCCTAAAAATATACCTCTAAGCACTAGACTCGTGATACTGCTGGGGTGCGTTTGCGCATACACCAATGCTAACGTGGAGCCCCAAGAACCGCCAAAAACGTGCCACTGGCTAACCCTTAAATGGCCTTTTATCTTTTCAATATCTGCTACTAATGCAGCGGTATTATTGTTATTTAAACTGCCGTGAGGCACTGAGCGACCGCAACCACGTTGATCAAATAGGATAATGTGATATTTTTCAGGATCAAAAAAACGTCGGTCGTTAGCTGAACAACCGCCACCTGGCCCACCGTGAATAAATAACACTGGTTGTCCTTGCGGGTTACCACATTGTTCAATATAGAGTTGATGTTCATCGTCTACCGGCAGTAGAAAATGATTAAAAGGTGCTATTTCGGGATAAAATTCGTTCATTATTTTCACTATTTGTATTTATTTAATTAGGGAATATACGATTAAGTCCAAAACGCCTCAGGCGTACAGAGCATGTCGAGATCTAGGCATCGATGACAGGCGGGCTCGTTGCCCGGCGAAAATCGATAACAACGAGATCGAGATGCTCTGTACATCCTGAAGAGCGGGCTTAAAAACGGCTAACAAAGATGAAACTTGTTTCATCTACTTTGTCAGGCTGCTTGGAAAGGACTCGTCATTCCGCTGCGCTACCTTTCGCGTTTTTAAGACCGCTGAGAAAATTCTGGACTTGATCGCATGTTCCTTAGTTGTCATCAATGAGGGAAGTTGTGAATAAGTCCCCGAGTTAACTGTGATTCCAGTTATCAGGATCATCAGACTGATTTGGTGAGAGACCGATAATATCCCCTTTGGTCGAACAACCTAAGCCTAATACTGTTCTATTTGCGTAACTAAAGTAAGCGGTGACTTGGTTTATCTCTAATATTTCTCCGTCCTCGAAACCTGCCTCGCGTAGCTGAATAACTAGTGCTTGGGTAATGCCTGCAGGGTCTCTGGTTAATTGTCGGGCATAGTGCATCGCAATTTTTTGTTTCGCATCTAAAGGTGCTGCATCAATATCTTGTGCATCAATAGCCGCTTTGATAGCGAGGGATTTACTCTCATCATCGAGTAGCCGCTTTAAACCGCCAAAATGATGCTCTACACAATAGTGACATTCGTTCAGGGAGCTAACCCAAACACCTAGTACTTCTAGAAACCATTTAGGTACTGTATTATTAGAATGGTGCAAGACATACTTGTATAGCGCCATATGGCCTTCCATTGAGTGGGGCCGTAAAGAGTGCATCATCATAATGTTATCGACATTATTGTCCGGTCCTTTCACTCTGTCGTATAGCTTCTTTAAGCGACCAGTGGCTGATTCATAAGAGACCGTTTTTATCCAACTCATATATATTCCTTTAATTTAGTGGGTTTTAAAACGCCAAAACATGCTGTTTTAGGCGTAAGATAAAACCAATTATTTAATCGATGAAATCAGCGTAAATTGATTTTTATTCAAATCATTTTCACGCCTACTCTCCTTATATTCCTCAGTCTTATGATCAGCAGCACACAAAGATGAAGTGCTGCTCATATTAAGCACCTAAACACTACCACAAACTAAAGTTACTCGTTTTGAGCGAGGAAACACTATTTGTGTCTTCATAAAAATTAGCGTGTAAACTTCAGGAGCAACTTAATCTACCTAATTTAGTTACAATAAACAAACTTGATTTTAGTATGAAAATTCAAGGGGTTCCTCATCACAGCTTGAACTAAAACATTTAAAATTCCACTCCATGATTTCATATGAAAGGCTGTGTTAATGAAGTTAATAGCAGGAAAACCACTGACTATTGATCATAAAAATCATGCTGTCAAAAGGCCTTTACCAAAGGGATTAGTGTATTTATTAAGAATGAAGCCTATAGCTTATCGATAGTATTACTGTTCACAATGATTGCTTAACTGGTCATTAATTAAATCCGTGACATTAAGTTACAAGTAGCCTGCTGTTAGTTTGAGATAAATGACACAGTGCATGCTTGCAGTATTCTCAGGGGAAGTATTTATACACAAACGGTTAAGATCGCTTACTTTTGGAGCAATTATGCTCTCTAGTTATGCACATGCCTGCGAATTGACAATGGGGTGTAAAGACGGTGCTAAGGGGCCTTTGATGCATGAGGCTCCTGACAATAGAGGCGCTTTTGCTGATATTTACACTCATGCAGCGAATGCAATTGGCTGTACATTGAAAATCGTAAGATACTCTAAGCGCAGAGTGCATGAGTTATTGCAGCGAGGTTCCGTGGATTTTTACCCTGGAGCCTCTTATTCCGTTGAACGAGCTAAATATTTACATTTCAGTGAAATCGGCTTGATGTCAGCAGAATATGGCTTAACCCCGCTAAATATGGTCAATATTCTCCACTATAAACAGGTTAAAGAGCTTGATCTTATTTGGCTAATGGAATTAGGTAGTTCGAAGAGAGAAATTGCGGATCGATTAGGCATCGAAGTTGATCAAACACAAAATTTGACAATAGAAAAATTGATTCGTTATTTTGAAACCCGCGATGCTTATTTGTATGTGATAGACAAAGAGCTAATAGATTTGTTTGTGCTCAACAAGTCGCAAGGTTATCTAAAATCAGTGGGACTTAAATTACATAAAAGAGGTTGTGGTGGCGTCACGCCAATGTATGCGGGTATCTCTAAAAATTCTAAGTGTTTTATAAATGCAAATGTTAGTGTATTTGATTTTAGCATGATGCTAGTAGAGTAAATCAGACATCTGCAATCCACCATCTCAGTGTTTTACATCGCCTTATGAAAAAACTGCGGAAAATGCAGAGGGAAGGTCTCACGGAGAAAAGTTACTTGGAGCATTTGCACAAACACTAAAGCTAACAAAACATCTGTTAATTTTGAAGGGATCATATTGCTGCTTTAAATAATCACACAGTTTTCTCGTCGATAAACTCACTATTAATCGCTTAGCAGTGCCTCTACATCAATATATTAAATAGAGCCCTGTTATAGCCCATATATGTATTTTTTTAACTCGAATAGGATAGATACTCGATGCTTTTAACACCGATAATATAGGGGCATGACAAGGGCGTAGCAGGCAAAAAGCAAGATCTGCCCTTATCTTTAAGTTAAACCTAGATTCGGCAGTTGAATCACGATAGTAAGCACAAGCTCTTGATGTACCTAAAAACGATAATATCTTCTCATCACCAACAAGGTGACCACGAAATTTTTTAGTTTCCTATGCACCTCAATTACTTGCACTCCTTTTTCACGCTCAATCGCCGAACCTAGGTTAAAAGGCAAGGCCTCTTCATCGCCACTTGAGCAAAACGTCTAAAAGGTAAACTCGCTCTACAGATATCACTAGCCTACCAATGCAATACCTTGCTCGGCAATACTAATAAACACTGTCTCACCAACACTAACGACCTGATTTGACTGATAGTCCACTGCAAACAACTCGCCTAATTTAGTCTCTAACAAGTACTCTACATAGCCGCCCAAATAGACGGATTTAAGTACGACACCTTTAATACAATTATCAGAATGCTGGGTTGAAACACGGATGCAATTCGGCCGAATGGCAATATTGAGATTGTTTTCAAGTCCCTTAAGCCCCCTATGAGGTAAGCGCGCACTGATAGTATCAAGCTGCACTGTAACAGAATCAGCATCTTGCCTGACAAATTCACCTTTCACTAAAGTGGCGTCGCCAATAAAATCGGCGATAAAGACATTTTTTGGCTGTTCATAGAGTTGATGCGGAGATCCATGCTGCGCAATGACTGATTCATTCATCACTATTATTTGATCAGAAACAGCCATCGCCTCTTCTTGATCGTGGGTCACATACAAAGAAGTAATACCTAATTCTTGTTGTAACTCGCGGATTTCCTCTCTTACTTTACGTCTAAGTTTTGCATCCAAATTAGACAGTGGCTCATCAAATAGTAACACTTTGGGTTTTAACACTAAGGCACGAGCAACAGCCACGCGCTGCTGCTGGCCACCCGATAACTGATTGGGCATTCTACTGCCAAACCCTGACAAACCCACCATCTGCATGCCAGCTTCTGCCTGTGAGTATGCTTGATCCTTTTTTAAACCTTGTTCTCGCAAGCCATAGGCCACGTTTTCCAAGACACTCATATGAGGAAACAATGCATAAGATTGAAACACCATGCTCACATCACGCATCATTACCGAGGCTTTAGTGACATCTTGCTCGCCAATAAATATTTGCCCACTGGTTGACTGTTCAAGCCCTGCTACCATCCTCAATGTGGTCGTTTTGCCACAACCACTAGGACCTAACAAGGTAACTAAATGCCCCGCTTCAACTTTAAATGAAACATTATTAATCGCTTGTACATCTCCATAACTTTTACAGACATTACGAAATTCTACCGAAGCCGCAGTTGACTTTTTATTCATTAATTAAACCCCTGTTAGCATTAAATAAAGTCATACTTAATTCGATTCATTGTGAAGTTTCCTCTTACCGATCAACAACTGCATTAGCATAATCACCGCTAACATAATCACAATTAACACTGAGGAATAAGCAATTGCGATCCCGTAGTCACCGTGTTCAACGCGACCAATAATATAAGACGTTGCCATATCGTAGTCGGCACTGACTAAAAAGATAACGGCACTGATTGAGGTAATAGCACGTACAAAGCCATAAGTGATGGATGAGAAAATGGCCGGTCGTAACAGTGGCAATATGACCCTTTTCATCGTTGTAAAACTATTGGCGCCTAACATTAAAGAGGCTTCGTCTAAACTTTTATCAAGCTGGCTCATGGCTGCAATACCGCCGCGCACACCCACTGGCATATTTCTGAAAACAAAACAAAGCACCAATATAACCCCTGTACCTGTCAATTCTATAGGGGGCACGTTATACGCTAATACGTAACTCACCCCTATCACCGTTCCGGGAATGGCAAAACTCAACATAGTGCCAAACTCAAAAACTTGCTTGCCAAAAAACTCTTGACGCACCAGTAAATAAGCCACTAACAAACCTACTGCGGCGGTTAAAGGGGCTGAAATTAATGCGATATAGAGAGTGGTGGAAAAAGAATTCCAAGCAGCACCGCTAAACACCAGGCCATGATTGCCACTAGTGATAGCAAAAGCTTCAATATAATGTTTTAAAGTAAAGCTGTGATCTAGCCCCCAAGTTTCAACAAAGCCACCGAACATCACCATTGAATAGATAACGATAGTAAATACCGTCCAGGGCAGTACGATACTTAATGCCGTATATTTCACTCTTTTTGGCAACTGTGCAGGGTTTCCAGAATCCCCTTTACCCGTCACTGTGGTATATGACTTATTACCAAGCCAGCTGCGTTGAATAAAAAAGGCTCCCAAGGTAAAAATTAATAATACAATCGCGAGAATAGCCGCCACCGATTGATCATTTTGCGCGCCGACAATGGCATAAAATATCTGTGTAGAGATAACCTCATAATTGCCACCTAAAACCAGTGGATTACCAAAATCTGCCATACTCTCAATAAAGGCCAGTAAAAATGCCGCGGCTAAGCCCGGTCTAATCAACGGTAAAGTCACTGTTCTAAACGTTCGCCAGCGGGAAGCTCTCAAAGTTTGTGACGCCTCTTCTAAAGAGGGGCTGATACCATCTACAACACCAACCATCACCATAAATGTGATAGGAGTAAAGGCCAGTACTTGGGCGAATAAAATACCGGGCAACCCATACAACCAGCGACTTGGTTCTATACCAAATAGTATATCTAAAGTTTGGGTAACGACCCCTGCGCGACCAAATAGTAAAATTAACGCAAGGCCAATCACAAAAGGTGGAGTAATTATTGGCAGCATACTTAAAGCGCGAATCGGCTTTTTAGCAATAAACCCAGTACGGGCCGCGACTAGAGCAAAAGCCAGCCCAAAGAGAGTAGATAGCGTGGCTGCTGACACCGACAGCACTAGAGAGTTGATGGCTACCCCACAAGCCCCTGAACTCACTAAGCAATTGACTCCCCAGATTTTGCCAGAGAATAGTCTATCAAAGAAGGGGCCAATGGCTAACGCGCCATCAAGGTCAACAAAGGCACTGGTTAAAATGCCTAGCACAGGGTAAAAAACAAACACCATCACAGTGGCTATCACAAAACCTATCGCGCCAACGACAAATATATCCCCCTTCATCACCCCTTTTGCCGCAAGGCCGGTGGTAAATAAGAACAAAAAGCAACAGAGCACCAGTAAAGCACCAGCCCCCAAACCATACTGGCGTGTATCAAGTGGCCCATACCAATTTTCTAAAAACTGCATCTCCCAACCTGAGATCCCCACTGCAAATCCTTGGCCGAATACATAAATCAGTCCTAGAGCACCACTGACCAGCAAGCCATTATAAAACAGCGGTGAGTGTATCTTAGCTTTGATGACACCAAGAGGGGCGAGCAATAAAAGTCCAATAGGCCACAACCAACTTCTATCACTCACAAAAGATTGAGTAGCCCCTGAGGCGTATTCAGCGTCGAGCAGCGACTCTTCAAATAACCACTCTAGTCCCCAGAAGCCATCTTCAATGACATACCAAGGCAGAGCCACAAAGCCAAACAAGCCGACTATTAGCCAACAAAGTACAACTTTGCGCATAAATAGTTTCCCATTAGAATAATTAGACTCCCCTCAGAGGGTATCGCAAAAGGTAGTGAGCGGTAATAAGGCAAGGAAAAAACCTGCGAAATAGCGGAGTCATTGTGCCCCTTCTTATGGGCATTACTAAAGTAAATGAGCATATTAAGCATATTTTTGACGCCGTATTGTTGAGCGCAGTCGTTTTGCGACTCTCTCTAGAGAGTCTCTATATTTTGTGTGTAACCAAGGGGGTTAAAACACCCTTGGCAATTTAACGTGCTATCTCAACTAGCAACACCACCCTCACTTAATGAGAGGGGTTACTATTGAGCTTGAGTTAATAAGATTGAGATTAACGAGACAATACTTTCACTTCGTTATCCCACTTAGCCAAAAGGCGCTTGCGGGTTGCAGAAGATCCATAGGTTTTGAAGTCATAATC
>Ga0209395_1005453_pt1 | contig 14327 bp, 12 predicted proteins | sample GOMGulsemesocosm_3_FD_184635 | JGI IMG/M metagenome (GOLD analysis project Ga0209395, IMG submission 184635) | Methane-oxidizing microbial communities from mesocosms in the Gulf of Mexico - GOM9D Gulf of Mexico (SPAdes) (version 2) | ecosystem: Environmental > Aquatic > Marine > Cold seeps... | reverse complement strand
ACCAGTCTCATGTTGACACATGACGTATCGAAATTGGAAGTTGAAGCAAAAATGCCGACCAGTCAACTCAGTCGTCTAATGCACAGCTTAAAACAAGATAAAAATGTATTAGATAACCTGAACGCTGTCCCCGATATTGCTATCGCTAATTTAACCGCGCGTATTACCTTACGTAATTCATCATCAGAAACCCATTGGCAAGGTAAGGTAACGCGGATCTTAGGTGAAATTGATGCGCGTTTAGGCACGGCAGGGCTCGTGGTTGAAGCTGACTTTGATTTCCTTGAATTCATTAAACGTAATGATCCCAATGACAGTCCTATTATTTCAGGCATGTTTGTTGAAGTTACTGTAAACGGACAAGCACAACCGCAACTAACCGTGCCATTAGCAGCCCTGCATAATAACCGTTTATACCTTGTGGATGCAGACAACAGATTACAACTGCAAACTGTTGAAGTGCTGTTTATTCGCGACCAAATAGCCGCCATTAAAGCCGACGGTCTGCAAGCCGGTCAGCAAGTGGTGCTATCAGACCTTATCCCGGTGGCGAATGGTTTAAAACTTGCGCCAACAGTATGGACAGAGGATAAACAATAATGATCCATTTCTTTACCAAGCATCCGACTGCCGCCAATTTAATTATGGCGATGTTTTTAGCGCTCGGTGCCATCACCATTCCGGATATGAAGCGGGAAACTTTCCCAGACTTCTCCGTGACGATCGCGCAAATTACCGTGCCCTACCCTGGCGCTAGCCCTGAAGATGTCGAACAAGCTATTTGTTTACCAATGGAAGATGCACTTGATGGTATCAACAATCTTAAAAAGCTGACCTGTAGTGCCAGCGAAGGCTTGGCAGTCACCACAGCGGAAATGACTCATGACGGTAATGGCACCACATTTATTTCAGATATTAAAACCGAAGTAGATGCCATTGACCAATTTCCAGATGAAGTGGAAACGACCGTTGTAAAAGAGCTGATGACCTATGACGATGTAGTCAGTCTGGTGATTTACAGTGACATGGATAAACAAGAACTCAAGCTATATGCCGAAGATGTTAAGCGCCGTCTAAAACGTTTAAAAGGCATTGCCCAAGTTGAAATTAATGGTTTCTCGGATCCACAATTGCGTGTAGAGCTTGATTTAGTCGCCCTGCGTCAGCTCAACGTATCAGTGCAAGATGTGGCAAATCAAATTGCTAAACAAAATGTGAAGATGCCCAGTGGTAATTTAAATACTCCAAGCAGCACGATATTACTGCGTTTCGATGCCCAGCGATATACCCCACGCGACCTGGGTGAGATCATTGTGTTGAGTAACGAAGATGGCAGTAAAGTACAGTTAAAAGACATCGCGACCATCAGCCAACGCTTTGAATTAGATGAATCAAAAATATCGGTAAATGGTAAAGAAGGCACCATGCTCGATATCAAAAAGTCGAAAGCCGATGACTCACTTGATGTGCTTGAAGAAGTACAACAATTTATTGTAAACGAAAAACTGCAAACACCAGATAGTATTGAATTCTCGCTCACCAAAGACATGGCCTCAGTGGCAAAAGATCGTTTGGATCTACTGCTCTCTAATGGTTGGCAAGGTTTCATTTTAGTATTCCTCGTCATGTGGTTATTCTTCCCTTGGCGTTATGCGATCTGGGTGGCTATGGGCTTACCAGTTTCCTTCCTTGCCAGTATGTATGTTCTGTCATTGGTGGGGATTAGTTTAAATCTGATGTCGATGGTGGCGCTGTTAGTGGCTATCGGTTTGTTGATGGATGATGCCATTGTATTATCCGAAAGCGTCGCTCATGAACTCAGTAAAACCAAAGATAAACTTGCCGGGATCGTCAAGGGTGTGAATCGCGTTAAAAATGGCGTTTTTTCATCATTTTTAACCACAGTCGCTATCTTCGGCTCGTTGGCATTTCTTGAAGGCGACATGGGTGAAGTACTTAAAGTTATCCCGATAACCTTAGTCATTACCTTAAGTGTATCCTTGGTTGAAGCGTTTTTAATTTTGCCACATCACCTTTATGCATCCGTTAAAGATGTCGATGACAGCGTTGCTGAAAATAGCTTTAAAGGTCGTTTTAATAAGAAGTTTGAACACTTCCAATTCACTGTTTTACCTAAAGTGATTGGCACAGTGATCGATCGCCGCTACATGGTAACTGCAGGTATCATCGCTTTATTCATCGGTACCATCTCGCTGGCATCCAGTGGCATGTTACGCTTCTCAGCCTTTCCCGAAGTAGAGGGTGATTGGGTACAGATCACCGTATTAATGCCGCCTGGCACACCGTTAGAGAAAACCGATAAGGTTGTTGATCGTATCAGCACGGATATTAAGCTCACCAGTGCTAAATTTGGTGAACAACCGGATAATGAATCACTGCTAAAATATATCACCATTCAAAGTGGTGTTAATCCTGACGCCGGTGAAACTGGTGAACATGTCGCGACTATCTTTGTCGATCTGCTGACATCGGAAAAACGTTCAACCCGTATGGCCGATTATTTAGCCGCGCTGCAACAGGAAATTGGCATTATTCCTGGGGTTACCAATCTGATCGTTCGTGAGCCTGCGATTGGTCCAGCTGGACGTGCCATTGATATTGAATTGAGCCACCCTAAAATTCAAACGTTGAAAGATGCCGGTAATGAATTAGCGCAATACCTTGCCCAATTCAATGGTGTGAGCAATATAATAACTAACCTTCGAGATGGTAAACCTGAGCTGAGAATGTCGTTACTTCCCGGTGCTGAGACGTTTGGCGTCACCGGCCAAGATATCGCGATGCAATTGCGCGCAGCATTTTTTGGTATCACCGTAGATGAGTTACAAATCGGCAGTGAAAACGTGGAGCTAGACGTAAGATTGGCAGAACGTTATCGCGCTGATCTGGCCTACTATGAAGATTTTCCCTTCACCCTTGCTGATGGTAGCCAAGTACCACTCGCAAGCATAGTTAAAGTCGAATGGGGCCGTGGTGTAAGTCAATTAAACCGCATTAACAACATTCGCACTATGTCGTTAAAAGGTGATATAGATAAAGAAAAAGCCAACACCGTCGAATTGATGGCTAGAATGCAAAAAGACTTTGTCCCGATCCTGGTACAGAAATATCCTGGTATTGAAGTACGTTTAGGGGGTGAGGTGGAATCCACCGCAGAAACAGGTAACTCGATGGTGAAAAGTTTCTCAATCGGTCTGTTCGTGGTCTTTGCTATCTTAAGCTTCCAATTCCGCAGCTATGTTGAACCTGTCATTGTCATGCTGGCGATCCCTCTGGCGCTTATCGGGGTATTCTGGGGGCATTACATGTTGAATTATGATCTAACCATGCCGTCTATGTTGGGCTTCACCTCATTGGCAGGGATCGTGGTGAATAACTCTATCTTGCTGGTGCAATTTATCAAAGAGAATTTGGTACAGACTAACGACATTAGGCAAGCTGCCATACATGCCACGACCAATCGTATCCGCGCTATTTTAATCACCACTGCAACAACTGCAGCAGGATTAACACCGATACTACTGGAACAGAGTATCCAGGCTCAGGTTATTATCCCACTTGTCGTCGCGCTTATTTTTGGTTTACTAGCCTCAACATTATTAGTGATTTTAATCTTACCGGCTTTTTATGGCATCTTAGATGACTTTGGCTTAACTGAACGCCATAAAGAAGCATAAATACCGATATCAATTAATGAACCTTTCAGCCTTAGCTAGACTCAGTAATCCGGCTAACGTTGAAAGGTTTTTTTAACGGCTGTCGTCTAGCTAAACTCTCTAATCTCTGCGGTTTGGCTAAATAATACCCCTGAAAATAATCCGCACCTGATTCCATACAACGCTCAAATACAGCTTTCGTCTCAATGCCTTCAGCAATACTCTTGGCCTTAATGGCACGGCCGAGACTCACAGCATGATGAAATTTGCTGTACTTAAATGCCGCTAACAAGTCGACAATGCTTTTATCAATTTTCAAATAATCAGGTCTAACACTTCTAACTCTTGTTTCTGTCGAATAAGCACTACCATAATCATCAATAGCGACTTCAATACCAAAGTCAGCTAATTTCTGTATGCCATTTAAGACCGATTCTAGGTTACGACCTTCAAACTCAATGATTTCATAAACCAATTGTGTCGGAGACAGACCAATCTTTTGTAATCCATTGATTAAGGTATTCACCGCAATGTCATTATTAGATAAGATTTCAAATATAACCGGGGTAACATTAATGAAGAGTTTTTTATCGTAATAGCAGGAATAAGAGAAGTTTAACATATGAATAATGGCGCAAGTTAGCGTAGCAATAGCACTTTTCTCATCATCATGACTGATAGATTCAAAGTAATCATGAGGGTTAACCGCAGTACCATTGGCATCAAAAATTCTGGCTAATGCCTCGACACCATATATATTCTGTTCGCGGTTAAAAATGGGTTGGAACACACTAGTAAAGGTTAAACCATGGTAGGTAATACAGAAACCATACTCTTCATCCTTCTTAATAAGTTCGATGATATCTTGGTGAAGCCTTGCATAGTTTTTCATAAAATCCATGTATAGTACCGCCATCCCTATTAGCTATAAACCTAGTTTTCGCGAGGAAACATTAACATAAAAAAATAGTCTGCCAAGTTAACGCTTACATATGCTTACATTGCGGTGTTTTTTCACTTAGAATCATGACACACTGCACAAATATATGATTTATTGACCAATTTAATAATCAAATTGTAAATAAATTAGTGAGCACAAAATAACCAGAAACAAAATGTATCTGGTTTAGAGGTGTGTATTGACATGATTATTACGAAGGGCTGGTCGTTATCAACAAAACGCTATGCACAGATGCCGATGTTGTCGGTGACATTATCAAACCAAGACTGGCTTTCACAATCAAGTTCTGCATCAAATTGACGTGATAACATAGATTGTACTTTTTTAATTGCATCACTGGCAATTAACACTTTCTCTGCAGCGACATTATGATTGTTTAAGGCAAGTTCATTGGCATAATTCAGTAAATCTTCAACAGAATCCAAATTAAAAGAAGCTGTATGTAAGACATCAAGACTTGCTTGCGTGTAATTGCATGAACGGATAAAACGAATCTCTTGCTTAACACGAGAAACAAGTGCTAAACCATCTTTTACTAAAATTTCAAATTCCACTGCTAGCACCCCAAATAATTTGGTAAATTATAATCGCTTGGGTAAAAAAGCGATGCTGATTATTACTATTTTTCCGTTATAACGGCTTAAGTGGTTATAAATAATAAGATAGATGCTTAATAAGTAACTCGCCAACAATAGCTAAAACTAAAACAAACAATTCTGAATAATGCTGAGAAATAAAATTAAACCCCACATCAGGCATTATTTTACGAGTTATTGCGGTATAACAGCAAATAAGTGAAACACAGTTAAACAGAAAGGTAATTCTAATTATTCTTTATTAGATTATAAATTTATCAGTAAAACTAAATCCACAATTTGTATGCATTTTCTAATTTAAAACCCTATTCTGGCTTCAACAAATCGAAACGCACCCTGAAAGGATAAGTACCATGACACAATTAAACGTAGTTGATACAGCTAAGAAACTTTGGAGCAGCAAAGACGAAATTGCTAAAAATATTTGGTTAGCAGGTCTTGGTGCATACGGTAAGAGTATTGATGAAGCGAATAAAGTTTCAGACAAATCTTCAACATTATTCGAAGAACTTGTTGCTAAAGGCACTAAGATTGAAGAATCAGCGAAAGAAAAACTGTCTGATAAAAAAATCTCTACCGACGTTTTAGAAACACGTGTAAACCAAGTGTTCACTAAAATTTCAGGTGTTGATAGCACTAAAGTTGACGCGTTAAACGCAAAAGTTGACGAATTAACAAAAGCAATTGCTGAACTTAAAAAGTAATTTTTAAAGTTAATCGAAATGGTGAGCCTAGGCTCGCCATTTTTCGTTTAGAGGCATTGGTATATACAGATCATTTTGCATCTCCAGACATAATAAAGCTCAAATTAACTACAAGTTCATCACTTTTCACTCAAAAACAAAGCGATAAACTATATTATAGCACTGTTCAAATATTGACCATTAAGTCAATTAATTTTGTTTCATTTAATATTACCCTGTTATATACCTAATTACCCTCAAAGCCCTATAAGTAGTAGTTCCCCATAGCAATACCGGCGATTTAGAGTCTAGATACCTGGCGGTTTTGAATATTCAATCAAGATAAAAAAATTGACAACCGCGTCAACATCTTTAAGATGCCCCGCAAGCAATGTGACGTTGTATAATTTTGGCAATATGGGCCTTAAGTCTCTACTCTGAAACCGTAAATTTCAGACCTACAATGAAGCAGGATAATTGTACCTTTTTTCTGGTATGGTTCCCCTACCCAAGTTTATACTTCGGAATATTGTCATTTTAAATCAACCAACTAAATAGTAATGGGTGTTTAATGGACAAGTACTTCCTCCTGTCTGCGCGTGGCGCAACTGTAAAAAATGAAATCTACGCGGGTTTAATTACCTTTTTAGCGATGAGTTATATCTTAGCAGTGAATCCGGCAATCTTAGGAAGCATCGAAGGGATAGACAAAGGCTCAATCTTTACGGCTACGGCACTATCTGCAGCTATCGCAACATTTATTATGGGTGCGTTTTCTAAATACCCAATTATGTTAGCGCCGGGCATGTCGATGAATGGCTTCTTTAAAGCTATTTTACTGGGTGGCGGTATCTCGTTACTTTGGCATGAAGCACTGTTTGCTATTTTCCTTTCTGGTTGTCTGTATTTAATTTTAAGCTTAACACCGGCTCGTAAGGTGATGATTGATGCCATACCTGAAGATTTAAAACTCGGTATTGCGGTTGGTCTGGGCTTATTCGTTTCTTTCCTCGGTTTACGTAATGCGGGCATCATAGTTAGCAATCCGTTTATCTTAGTGAGCATGGGAGACGTCTACGATCCGAAAGTGTTTATTGCACTGTTCAGCATCTTCATTGCCATTGGTTGTTTAGTTCGAGACATGAAACTAGCGACTGTTATTTCATTCATCTCATCGATTATCTTAAGTTTACTGAGTGACAAATTTCTTGGTACTAGCTTAATCACGATACCAACTGAAGTATTCTCAATGCCACCAAGCTTAGCGCCAACATTCGGTGCTATCTTTGACTTGTCACAACTGACAATGCCAAAACTAAGTGACTTAATCTTCTTGGTTATTATCTTCTTTATTGTCGACTTCTTCGATGGCTTAAGTACCATTGTTGGTGTGGGTCGTGATGCCGGTATTATCGGTAAAGACGGTAAAGTACCAAACGCAAAATCAGCATTAATTGCCGATTCAGGCGGTACCATCATAGGTACGGTATTAGGTACAACATCAATTACAGCTTACTCTGAGTCTGCGGTAGCATCATCGTTAGGTGCGAAAACAGGTATCAGCGCAATTACCGTTGCAGTGTTGTTCTTGATCTCAATGTTCCTATTCCCTGTTTTCTCAATCTTCACCACTGCAATTGTGGCACCAGCATTAGTTGTTATCGGTATTTACATGATTAAGAACCTAGCTAACATCAACTGGGATAAGAAAGAATCTGCAATACCAGTATTCTTTATCATGGTATTTAGCTTGTTAACCTTCTCGCCTGCAAACGGCATGGCAATGGGTTTCATCAGTTACTGTTTCGTCATGTTAGTACAAGGTGACGGCAAAAAAGTTCATCCAATTATTTACTCACTCGCACTACTATTTATTGTTTATTTAGCACTTTCATAATTTAGGGACTGACACATGAATTTATTAGAAAAAGCGATTTTAGAGCACGGTAAATCAGTAAACAACGTAGCCCTAGACGCAAGTAGTTTTTTGACTAAGCAAATCGATATTCAAATTTTAGACTGGTGTGCATCGCAATTAGCTATCCATTTTCAGGACGCTAAAATCGACCGAATTCTTACTATCGAAAGCGGCGGTATTGCAATCTCGACCTTAGTGGCATTAAAACTAAATGTGCCATTAGTGGTGATGAAGAAAAAGCGCAGCATGTTAGATCCTGAAAATGTACTCACTACCAATGTTTTCAGCTTTACTAAAAACAGTGCATACGAATTGAACTGTAATGTTGAACACATTAATGACAATGACCGGGTATTATTTATTGATGATGTATTAGCACACGGTAATGCAGTTGAGGGGACGCTGGCAATTCTCGAACAAACTAGCGCTGAATTAGTCGGTGTTGGTATCTTGTTTGAAAAATCGTTCCAAAGTGGCGCGGCAATGTTAGCAAAAAAAGGCATTGATACCTTATCACTGGCTCGTATCAGTTCACTAGAAAACGGCATTCATTTTTAATTAAATGACGATTAGCTAGTGAAAATTAAACCAAAGGGGGGAAACAGTATATGTTGCTCCCCTTTTTGGTTTTAATTTTTAATCTAATAAACGTCCGCAAAATAGCTTTATATCGCGCTAGCAACCATCCTACTTTTAGGTTACCTAATACTATCTAATTAAGCAGAACTTTATTAGACTAGAAATTACTGCGAGGTTAATAGGAAGTCGAGTATGAAAAAGGATTTGTATACAAGCTTAGATCTTAATTTGTTAAGGGTCTTTCTGATCCTTTATCAAGAGCTAAACATGAGAAAAGCATCTAACCGACTTTTTGTTTCCCAGCCAGCTATCAGCCAATCATTGACGAAGTTACGCAACCACTTTGATGATGAGCTATTTGTGAAAGTACCGAAGGGTTTAAAGGCTACGCCATTTGCAGAAGCGTTAGCCACATCAATTTCCCCCTATTTAAACGGATTAGCAAATAGCATTAATTCTTGCCTTAAATTCGATCCAACAACACTCAATACATCACTTAAAATAGCCCTCTCTCCCATTGTTCTTTCTTGCCTATCAGGCTCACTTTATCAAGCATTCAAAGCATCAGCTCCGAATGCAGCCATCGAGTTGGTAAGTTGGTCGCGTTCGACGGTTGAAGAGATACAAAAAGATGAAGTTTATCTTGGCATTAATTACGAAATAGAAACACCTGCTGAAGTTTACTCTAAGAAACTGGCTGATTTATGCGGACAAGTCATCGTAAAAAATACCCACCCAATCACCAAGACGCTCACCACACCTCAGGACTATGCTGGTTATGAAATAGCATCCATCATTTCTCCCGGTTGGAATGACAAGTTTAGTGTCGCCGCTGACACGATGAAAGCGCATGGCCTGGAATACAAAGTCGGCTTTCGCTCTGAGTTCATCATGGTGTTACTTGATATTATTCAACATTCAGATATGTACATGCCACATACCAATCTCTTTCCTGTTCATCAGTATCCGAACTTACGCGCTTTGGAAGTTGAGGTTCAAGGTGAAGCCTATCACATTGGTGTTTACACTTACTGCCATGCACGACATAGAAATAGTGCGCTCTTAACCTGGTTACATCAACTCATATCTGGTGTTATTCAACAGCAATTAACGCAGAATAATAAGTAACGCTTATCACTCATATAAGAGATAACGTTTAGCCTAAGCACACGTATTTAAATAGTATTAATGACAGATTATTACATTTAATTATGAGTGCTTCTTATGAATAAGATACTTGTTCCGTTACTACTGATCAGTTCTACCTCGGTATTTGCTAATACCATCCATGTTTCTCCAGAAATGAAAATCGGCCCCTATGAGGGTTCCGGTATTTCTGGCGCTGGTATACAACTCGGTTTGACCGATCGATTAGGATTAGATGCAGTCTATCTGTCATACAGCCATACCTCCGCAGATTTTTACGGTATCGATAATGACAGATTAAAAACATATCGCTTGGGCGGACAATATCAGCTGGTGAATAAGCCTAAAATGTCGCTGCAATTGGAAGTCGGTTTCGTCGACTATGAAGGTAGCAGAGAGCCTATTTTCACTGGTAAAAAGCAGCACCTTGAAGGTAAAGGTGCGAGCATGTCTGCGTCTTGGGTCATTGCAGTAAATGACAATATCGCATTCAGAGCGGGAACTGATTTTAACTATATTGATCGGGATAATACATTTTTATCTTATGATCTTACAGCCACCATTTCCACCGGTATAGTGCTAACTTTTTGATGCCGCTACATACGTAAGGTGAGCGGTTCGACAAACTGCTCAGCTAATATTGCTGGAGATTGCAACACACCTTGCTGCATCACGTTATCAAGTAATGACATGCTTTGGGTAAAATAAGGGTTCCACGTTAATCTTGCATGGATCTTCCCTGACTCTTGATAACCATAAGCGGAATACCACACCTGTTCACCAGCCTGACATTTCGCTTCATCCGCTTCTTTCTGGCCGTTACCACAAATCCTAATTTCACCATCACGGCCATAAACAGGGTTCAGCGGCGAGAATAACAAACCTAGATGCGAACCATTTGATATCTGCTGTGTTGGTAAATCCATGCTAAAACTGATCGCTCGAGGATCAGCTGGCTGAACCTCCCCTTCCCAAACTAGCTTGTTATTGGAATTGGTCATCACTTGATTAAAAGTGTTCTGCGCATACTTAGTATCGATGACATTTTCACCTTCACTCATCATCATAAATACTGGTTTGTTGTATTGCGCTTTTGCCAGATCATCGCGCACTATCTGCGATGTTTGGTAATAAATCGATGCTGCATTCATCGGTAATGAATTATAGCGGGTATAATTGTCCTCTGGGTCACGGTCTGCCCAAGTAATGAAATGGCTTGCCAATGGCGCTAAAGACACCATGAATGAATTGGGTTTAAATGCCGGAGAAAAGAGTAATAACCCTGCGATGTCATCATCGTTAATAGCCTCAGACACAACTAAATTAGCGCCTGTGGAGTAACCGCCCAGCCAAACTTTATCAACGTCCTGTTTGAGTAATTGCGTGTGGTGCGCTACAACCCCCTGCCAATCAGCAAGTGTGGGCAATATCAAATCCCCGACTTTGCTGCCATGCCCAGGTAATAACACGGTGCGAACCAGATAACCCTGCTGCGCCAAGTGCTTGGCAATATCAATAAATGAGAATGGCGAATCAGCAAGACCATGTACCAGCAATACACCTTGGCCATTGGGATTTTCCGGTTTGATTTCATAAGGCAGGTTGGCTGCAATTTCTTTATCTTCATCCGCTGAATTAAATACCCGATTAGCAAGTAACCAGCGTTGTGTTTCTTGCAGATAAGTATCAAAATCGGCCTGATTATAATCCGGTAACCCATCGGCTGTAAGATAATTTGGATCTTCAGGCATACTTTCACAACCTGTTAGCGCAGCGCCATATATTAATATAAAGGCCAATGCGCTTAGGCTGAAACGTAATCGATACTTTTTCGTAGAAGTGCTCATCTCACTATTCTCTTGTGGGGTTTAGTGTCAATGAGCCTTATTATATTGATGGGCGCTGAACGTAAGATGAATAGTTCGCGTTATTTAATAATTGATACGCCATCAACTACAGATACTGTACTCGCATCGGTACGTTCAATCGTTTTAACCAGTACCGATTGGATCGTTTCATCTTCGCGAGCATCACTTTTACTTGCAAACTTTTGAGCTTGTGGCGCAGCACCTTCTTCTGACGTAAACGTCACAACAACTTCTGTCGCGGTGTCAGCCGTTGCACCGAAGTACTCAAATGATACAACTGGGTAGCCTTTAAAACCTCTTTTAGCGAGCTTTTCAATGCGTTTTTTTGCTTTATCTAGATTCATTATTTGGATCCTAGTGGTCATGAAATCTGAGACTCTATGATACAAGGTATCTGGTTATTATATTAATTTCATTTGCATTATTAAGTATATATATGCATTTTTTGATGTTATTTCACTGCTAATTGTGGAAATTAGATATTCAATAGCGTAGATAACGGCGTAGACACCTTTTGTGTAGATGTCCGCAGCCCATAACTTTAGCGATATTTATTAATGTTTATTATTTGATAACATTAGCTCGTCAACAATCTGCTCTGGTACAACTAAACGCAACGACTCTAAACATTCAGTAGCATCAATTTCGAACTCTAACTGCAAGTTACACAAACTGTATAAATACTTAGGCTGTGCATTTACTTGGTAAGCCTGCGACAATAATTCAATAGCTGCAGTTGGATCTTGCTCTTTAATTAATAACGCTAACGTATAACTGACTCTAGCATCATCGCTATTTAATTCATTTGCACGCTTAAGGTTACTTATCGCTGCCGCCATATCGCCTTCACGATAATAGGCTAAACCTAAACTAAAAAATAAATCACTGCTTGTTTGGTATTCTTCAACAACATTCTCAAGCAAATTTATTGCCTGCTGATTACGTCCTGTTGATCTTAATAGCTCTGCATACTCTAAATAAACAATATTCTGTACAGCGTTACTCTCTGGTTCTCTATTTAGTAACAAAGTAAACAGGATTTCAGCTTGTTCATAATTCTCACGAATTCGATATAAATAAGCGCGCTCTATTAATGCTTCGTCGTTACTTGGCAATAATAAGATATAAGCTTCAACTTGCTCATCAACCACTTGCTTCTGACCGTCATTTAAGAGCGGCCACAACTGAATAACCGCTAATGCAGCTTCGTATCTCACCTTTGCAATAGGATCATTAAGGAGTGGAGAAATAATGTCCCATCTAGCACGATTTTGCCAACTATCTACAGCTCGGATCGCAGCAAGGCGTAATTCAATAAGATCATCTCGAGTAGCTCGTCCAATCGCAATAATTGAATTTTGGTCGCTGATATTACCTAACTCAATCGTTGCTGAAATTCGCAGTTCTATTGAGGCTTCTTTATTTTGAGAAAGCTCAGATAAGGTGACACTATCATATTGTGATGCCGACGTATTCGCAGTAAATAACAGCACAGCAATCAACACAGTTAAAATACTAAAAACGCTCAGTACTTGTTTATTCATCATTATCTACCCTTGGGTTTTTAACTTTAGCACTTCAGACTTCACCAACACTTGATGCAATAGCAAAATAGAATCTGTCTTTGGTAAGCCTTTTTTTTGCATCCAATCATAAGTAGCTAAGCTTATTTCTTCTACAGTAAATTTACCGCTTTGATTCGCATTAAGATAACCAAGTATCACCAGGGATTGTGCTAACTCATGATTAGCGACTGGCGGTAACGCTATATTTTTTAAATCCGAAGTCCAAAGCATATCAAGCACATCATGATTGCTTTTAGCTTGTTTATAGCGTGTCATCGCAGTTTTATATGGTATTCCACAAACTGGCTCATCAGGTTTTTTTTGACATATATTAAAATACGTTGCGTAACCTTTATATTCAGTTGCCATTGTCGCAAATGACAGGTCTATCATCGGATTTACAATTTCGTTTGGGAAATAAGATGGGCTATTAACAGTAATATGAGACGCTACCGGCGCTGTAACAACAGTTTCGTCTAATTGCTCGGTTCCTGATGTCACCGAACAACCAGTAGTTAATAAACTAACAATACTTAATACTGTTAATAAGATTGATTTTTTCATCATATACACCTTAATTTGAACGCATGTAGTTTAAGCGGTTGTCACTATTTGAATTTAATTTGCATTGCTTCTGCAGTTATCTTTTTCTTCACGTTATAACCCATAGTCACAACAATCATCATGATATACTGGTCAATATGACTAAAGAATTGCTTCCAGCCTGCACACAAATAATTTAATCCAGTTTCACCATCTAACGTTTTAATAAAACGGTTTTTAGGACACTCCCCAAAACAGGCAAACTGATACTCACACTGACGGCACTGTTTAGGCAGTGTCGCTTCTTTAGCTCTACCAAAAGACTCCTGCCCCGCTGAGAACTGCATATCTTCAAGGTTACTATCTTTAATATTTCCGAGTTTATATTCAGGATAAACGTAGTGATCACATGAGAACACATCGCCATTAGCTTCAATCGCCAGCCCTTTACCGCACATTGGAGCAAGCGTACATAAAGGGTTAACACGCCCCATCCATGCTTCGATACTTGCTTCAAAATAAGGTACATTTATTTGACCGATATCATTTTCTAACCACTCATCAAAAATGGTGCAAAGAAACTTACCCCACTGTGACGGTGATACGCACCAACTTTCAACGACGGAATTAGGGTGATTAGGTTCCATTTCTGGCATACCTTGAAAAACAACTTCTTCACGTTTCCAATACTGTGGCGCTGTTGTTTTAAAGCTTTTTGGCTCAACAATAGGGATAAATTGCATTTGTGTTGATTTAACGTAATCACGTAAAAAGCGGTAAACTTCTAATCC
>Ga0209395_1005445_pt1 | contig 14343 bp, 13 predicted proteins | sample GOMGulsemesocosm_3_FD_184635 | JGI IMG/M metagenome (GOLD analysis project Ga0209395, IMG submission 184635) | Methane-oxidizing microbial communities from mesocosms in the Gulf of Mexico - GOM9D Gulf of Mexico (SPAdes) (version 2) | ecosystem: Environmental > Aquatic > Marine > Cold seeps... | reverse complement strand
TGAGCTAACGTTAATTCATCAGTAATTAACTGTTTAATTTGCTTATCGATAATCGTAAATGCATTAGAGGTTGGTTGTGGTGCATAGCTTGGTAATCCTGCGTTAAAAATCCATTCATTGACTTCACTATCACTCACTATATTTGGGTATTTATCTGTTAAGTTGGCTTTTAAATATTTAATAAAGTTAGCAGTGCCTAAACTTTCAAAGGCGTGGCTATCAAAGTACGCTAAAACAAAAGCGTCAAAACGTTCTCGACCAAATTTTTCCTCTAGGAACATTAAGAACAACTGACCTTTGACATAGGGTACACCAGAAAAAGCATCATCAGGATCACGACCTTTTAGGTCGATGTAAAGCTTAGTATCCCCCGAATCAAGTACTGCTAATTCAGCATTTAAGTCTTGCGCACCTAGTGCTTGCTCCATTACCGCACGTTCAGTGCCAAATACAGCTTCCATAATACGGTTTTCAACATAGCTGGTAAAACCTTCGTTTAACCATAAGTCACGCCAGCTTTCATTTGTGACTAAGTTGCCAGACCAAGAATGAGCAAGTTCATGTGCAATTAAACTAACTAAACTTTTGTCGCCTGCAACAACTGTTGGTGTGATGAATGAAAGACGTGGATTTTCCATACCACCAAAAGGGAAGCTTGGGGGTAACATTAATAAATCATAACGACCCCAGCGATATTTACCATACATTTGTTCTGCTTTGTCAATCATCGCTTGAGTATCATCAAACTCTGCCACGGCAGCATCCAAAATATAAGACTCCGCATAAATACCGGTTTGATGACTCATTGCTTTAAAATGCAAGTCGCCTACACCTAAAGCAATTAAGTAAGGGGGAATAGCCTGAGGCATTGAGAAAAAGTAATCTCCGTCACGTTCAGCATCCGGTTCATTGTTAGCGCTCATCACAGCAATCAAATCTTTATCCGTGGTGATACGTGCGGTATAAGTAACTCGTACACTCGGCGTATCTTGAATAGGGATCCAAGATCGTGCATGGATTGCTTGGTTTTGGCTAAATAGAAAGGGCTTTTCTTTACCGGCTGTTTGCTCTGGTGATAACCATTGGAGTCCGGAAGCATTTTCAGTTGAGTGGTAATATACACGGACCTTTATAGCATTGAAGTCAGTATTAAGTGTCAACTTGCTACCTAGCACATCATCACGCTTTGCTAGGTCGTAACTTACTTTTACCCAGTCCCCTGCACTGTTTTGTGCCATAGCACGGTGAATAACAAGATCACGTGTATCTAAAATCAGCGGTACTTTTTTATTGGTAATCCAATCAAGTGATAACTCAGCAAAACCAGATAAAGATTTTTTATCAAAATCAACATTAAGATCAAGGTAAACGTGAGTGGTTTTAACTTGATCATAATTGGCATAACTATAAGCATCGGTTAACGTTGATGCACTAGTGTGCTGATATTCACCCTCTGAATTTGCCCAGCTACTGGTTGAAACAGATAGGGTAATAGAGCTTAATAACAAGCAAATTTTTGAAAAATGTTTCATGACATTTTTTCCTTTAAAAGAATACCTATTTCATTAATTTGGTTCTTCACAAAAAACAAATTAAAGCAAAACGCTCATTTGAGTAACAGCAGGCTAGATAGAATGAGTTCAGTGCTGCCTTCAAGGATATATTAGTACACGTGGTAATAATTTAATGAACAGGTATAAATAATATGTCCAAAATGAACACATAAAAAAACAGGCAAGTAGATTACTTCGAATCAACAGGCCTGTTCAATGATTAGCTTAGAATATTTTATTGAATTAATTCTTTCTTTTAGCAAGTATTATTTACAGCGTTTGTCAAATATTGCACCAGAGGAACTAGGGCTTTTGCATTTGAATAACTACTCTACGGTTTTTTCCTCTGCCAAGGGTCGTATCGTTTGAAGAAATATGGCGTTTCTCTCCATAACCCTTTGCTTCAATTCGGTCAACTTCGATACCATTTTTAACAAAATAATCTCTAATCTTAGCTGCTCGGCGTTCGGATAATTTTAGGTTTGACCAACGACCACCATAACTATCAGAGTATGCATCTATCAGCACCAGTTCAAGGTTAGGGTCTAAACTAAGATACTCACGAATCATATCGATACGTCGCTGTGATGCTTTGGTGAATTTATCACTACTTGATTGATAGTTTAGTACTGTGTAAGAGATATCGTCAAAACTGTAATTGAGTAAGTTACCAACACAACCGACAAAATCTTTATAAGCCTTTTTAAAGCGTGCCGTTGATAAACCTACTGATATTTTATCTTGTTCGCTATACCAGTCATTGTAATAGAAAGTGGGGCTCATCCCCTGCTCAAGCTCACTTAACATAGTCCAAGCAACTTTTTTAGGTAAACTGGGGTTAAATTGTTTGTGCAATTTCATATTGGCTAACGTACGAGAGCTCACACCAGGTTGCCAGTTAGGGGCGACACTTCTCACTTCAGCTAAAGAATAATTATCAGGCAATAACATCATATCTAGCTCAAATTCCATATTAAGTTTTCGGCTTGCTTTGGCTGAAAAGCGAGCTTCACCATAACGAGGGATTTGATGCGACAATGTACATTGCAAACGAGAATCGTCTGAGAGTTGCCATTGAGATGTATGAATGTCAGCACTGTACTGACGGATCCCCGCATGTGCTTCGCTAACGAGCAAACTAGCAACCAAGCTAGTTATCACAAGAAAAGAAGAACTTAATGCAACGATTATTTTTTTCATAATTTGGCACAAATTTGTTAGCGGTAACAGGGATAAAGGATTTAGCCTTTACTTGATATAGTAAGGTATCGCCTTTAACTTAGATAACTTTAGCATTTTATCAAAAAAATATCGATTTTCAGGGTGAAATACAGACAAATTGATTCGAATTCATATTCATTGTCGTTTTTAAATTAACTTTCTGCGATAATCACCCGCATTACTTTACAGCCTCATTACAATAGTGACCAATGTCTAAATCAAGCTCTATAGATAGCCAAAACAATTCCCCTGCCAATAAAGAAAATGATAAAAGCGTTTTCGCCCAAAGATTCCGTGGTTACTTTCCTGTCGTCATCGATGTTGAAACTGCAGGCTTTAATGCTCAAACAGATGCACTACTTGAATTAGCAGCCTCAGTTTTACATTTAGATGAAGACACTGGTGACTTTTCAATTGATGAAACAATACAATTTAACATAGAGCCTTTTGAAGGCGCTAACCTTGAGCCAAAAGCATTAGAGTTTACCGGAATAGATCCAACAAATCCGTTACGTGGTGCAGTTGATGAAGATGAAGCGCTAAAATCGCTTTTTAAGCTCGTTAGAAAAAAAATGAAAGCGGCAGGTTGTCAACGGGCGATTATTGTTGCGCACAATGCTTCGTTTGACTTAGGTTTTTTAAATGCAGCCACTGAGCGCTGTAAAATTAAACGCAGTCCTTTTCATGCTTTTGTTAGCTTTGACACTACAACACTTGCAGGCCTTGCACTAGGACAAACAGTTTTAGCAAAGGCTTGTATAGCTGCCAATATCGAGTTTAATAATAGTGAAGCTCATAGCGCTTTATATGACACTGAAAGAACAGCAGAGCTTTTCTGCCATATTGTGAATAAATGGCGTGCTTTAGGTGGTTGGCCAATGGCTGATATTGAACCGGAATCGTAGTATTTACGACCATTGAATTTCACACATAAAAAAACCGCATTCGCGGTTTTTTTGTTTTGCAATCTCTGTCGTAAAAACTAAGCGACAGAGCGTAACTTATAACTTATCAGCGTTATCAGTTAGGTAAGATGCAACACCTTCAGGAGAAGCTGTCATACCTTTGTCACCTTTATTCCAACCAGCAGGGCAAACTTCGCCATGTTCTTCGTGGAATTGTAATGCATCTACCATACGTAACATTTCATCAACATCACGACCTAGTGGTAAATCATTTACTACTTGGTGACGAACTGTACCGGCTTCATCAATTAAGAATGAACCACGGAAAGCTACACCTGCTTCTGGATGCTCAACATCATAAGCTTTACAAATTTCATGCTTAGTATCAGCAACTAAAGTGTATTGAACTGGACCAATACCACCATCATTTACTGGAGTGTTACGCCATGCGTTATGAGAGAATTGTGAATCAATTGAAACACCAATTACTTCTACACCACGGCTTTTAAAATCTTCCATGCGGTGATCAAATGCTAAAAGCTCAGATGGACATACAAAAGTAAAATCTAATGGATAGAAAAATACAACAGCTGTTTTACCTTTAATCGCTTCACTTAATGAAAAGCTATCTACAATCTCACCACTTGCTAATACTGCTGCTGCAGTGAAATCTGGCGCTTGACGACCAACTAATACACTCATTTTATGCTCCGTTTTCTTTGTGTTAAAAAGTTTAATTTATTTACTTACAAACATTGTGACAAACAATACAATTATTCCGCTGCAGCATTTTTAGCAGCAGCATCTTTTACTAAGGTTTGTAACTCACCTTGTTGAAACATTTCCATAATGATATCGCAACCGCCGACTAACTCACCTTCAACCCATAACTGTGGGAAGGTTGGCCAATCAGCATACTTAGGTAATTCTGCACGAATATCTGGATTTTGTAGAATATCTACATAAGCAAATTTCTCTTCACAAGAAATTAATGCTTGTGAAGCTTGTGATGAAAAGCCACAACTTGGTAATTTAGGAGAACCTTTCATATATAGCAAGATTGTATTTTCACTAATTTGTTCTTTAATGCGCTCAATTGTATCCATAGTACCCTCTATTAATTAATACTTATTATATTGCGTTGCATTGATATATATTACATATGGAGATAAATAAAATAATTTCAATACAAGATAATAGAATAAGTACTATTATCTAATCTAGCTAAGCAAGCTTAGCTATTGATTTTAAAAAATATAGCCTTGAAAGTTAGCTTATCAATACCTATATAATAATAATACTTGAGTATTTTACTCAAGTTTATAGTAAAACACACTCATTTTTAGCGTAAATTTGTAATACACCGAGGAGAGCATAATGGCTATTGAATTACCTTCGTTACCTTTTGAACAAAATGCATTAGAGCCACATATTTCATCAGAGACCTTATCATTTCATTACTCAAAGCATCACTATACATATGTGATGAAACTTAATGGCTTAATTAAGGATACAGTGTTTGAACATAAGAGCTTAGAAGAGATTATTAAAAGCTCTTCTGCTGGTATTTTTAATAATGCTGCTCAGGTATGGAATCATACATTTTACTGGAACAGTTTAAGCCCAAACGGTGGTGGTGAACCATCGGGAGATTTATTAGCAGCAATTAATGCTAGCTTTGGATCTTTTAGTGAATTTAAAGCCAAGTTTACTGATAGCGCTATTAATAACTTTGGCTCTAGCTGGACCTGGTTAGTAAAAAATGAAGATGGTGGTTTAGCTATTGTTAATACCTCAAATGCAGCGACACCATTAACCGACGAAAGTGTTACGCCACTGATGACTGTCGATTTATGGGAGCATGCATACTACATAGATTACCGAAATTTAAGACCCGATTATATGAACGGCTTCTGGGCCTTGGTTAACTGGGATTTTGCTCAGGCAAACTTAAGTTAATAAAACAGCTATCAATATATCTAACCTAGCAAAGGTACTTTTATTTTGTTAGGTTTTAATTTAATCACTTAAAAAACTAACTGATGGGGAGTATTGTTTCAAATCAAAAGATAATCAGATAGCCCCACCATAATAATTAACATAGTGTAGTATCGAGCACCACTTAGTTTTCAGCACGGACTCATCTCAATTATGTTTAGTTTTCCAGCAGTCAATAATAAAAACCTTTCCGCCGTTGAAGCGCTATCTCAAGCACAATACATTGCTTTTTCTCCTTTTATTTTTCAAGCCACTGTTGCCCTTAAAGAACTAAAAATATTAACCCTTATTGAAGCATCAGGTAAAAATGGCATTAACATTTCTGCACTAGCGGGACAATGTGAGCTATCCCAATACGGTATAAAAGTATTACTCGACTTTGCAATTAGCATTGGTGTATTGGCTAAAAACAACGAGAGTTATCAACTCAGTAAAGTTGGTTATTTTTTACAAAATGATGAGATGAGTCAAGTCAATTTCAAGTTCAATCAACACTTTTGTTATCAAGGTTTAGAATATTTAACTGAAGCCATTAAAACCGGTAAACCAGAAGGGTTAAAAGTATTTGGTCAATGGAAAACACTTTATCCTGCCCTAACGTCTCTTCCTGAAAAAGTTAACAAGAGTTGGTTCGATTTTGACCATTTTTATTCAGATAATGCCTTTGATGAAGCGCTAAATATTGTTTTTAAAAACAGACCTAAAAGTCTTCTTGATATTGGTGGCAACACTGGCCGCTGGTCATTGAAATGTTTGAACCATGATAAAGATGTCAATATTGTTATTATGGATTTATCGCAGCAACTGAGCATCGCATCAAAAAAGATTGCTCAAGCTGGCTTTAGTGATCGATTTACTCCCTTCCCTTGTAATATGCTTGATGAAAATCAACCATTATACCAAGGTGCTGAAGTCATTTGGATGAGCCAGTTTTTAGATTGCTTTTCACCAAAAGAAATTTTAGCTATTTTAGCCAAAGTAAAACAAGCTATGTTGCCAGGCACTCGCTTATATATTATGGAAACCTTTATCGACCGACAGAAATTTGAAGCAGCCAGCTTTAGCTTAAATGCTACATCACTCTACTTTACTTGTTTTGCCAATGGAAATAGCCGCATGTATGAATCAAGTGACATGATTGATTTAGTTACTCAATCAGGGTTAACTATTAATGAGCAAATAGATAATGTTGGTTTAGGCCATACCTTACTCGTTTGTCAGGCATAATGCATTTTCAGTTTATCTAATAAAGTGCAATAACCTTTATACAATAAATCTTTATTACAAATTAATTTAATGTATAAAATAAATACCCAAGCAGTTCAGTAGTACCTAAAACATTAACAAACAACATAGTTATTCAAGTGAATGCGTTATAAAGCATAACTGTAACGTTCATCATGAATATTTATTCACTTGCCACAGCTGGTATTTACAACCGAAAGTAGTATTAGTTTTTCTAATGCGAAAAATGCATTTTTTTTAGTTTGTCGAATAGCAGATAAGCCATTATGATAGCTTTGTTTTCTGAGTTAGCGCAATGATGCTTTTCTCTTACTCCCAAGGAGATATCATTAACTGGATTACGCTGAAACGATAGCTTTCTATCTTTTCTCTCTGACATGTTTCTTGGAATTTAACTTCCTTCTATCAACTTGATATTAGAGTTGGCCCGCAACAAGTTTTGCGGGCTTTTTTTTGCCTGTAATTTAGTGAAATTGTTAATCCGATTCTACTAAGCAAGTTTAAACTAAAGAGGATTATCGGAGAAACAGCTTACTGTTGCCCTAGAACTTGAGCTGGTTCAATTTTTGTTGCTCGCCAGGCTGGGTATATAGTTGCTAACAAACTCATTATAAGTGCTGTTATCACGGTGGCATACACATCACTATAATGTAATACACTTGGCAAGTAGTTTATAAAATAAACGTCTCCAGATAAAAACGTCATCCCTAGAAAATGCTCTAAGCTACTGATTATATCAGTAAGATTTAGCGCTAAATAAACACCTGATAAAGCACCTATTAAACTACCTAACACACCATTAACCAGCCCTTGTGTGATAAACGCTAACATAATAGTTGATGAACTTGCTCCCATCGTTTTTAAGATAGCGATGTCGCCCTGTTTTTCATTAACTGCCATAATTAAGGTGGAAACAATGTTAAAACTAGCAACGGCAATAACCAAGACTAATACGATAAACATTACCATTCTAACCAGCTGAATATCATTAAATAAGTGCCCCTGTGTTTGTGTCCAATTGGTTATGTAAACATAGTGGTCAAAGTTATAGCCGACTTGTCTCGCTATTTTAGGCGCAGAAAAAACATCAGCGACTTTCAGCCGTATGCTTTGTGTTTCATCGTCTTGATAACCCATGACCTCATTTGCCTGAGCAATAGGAATATAGGCTAAGGTATCATCGATTGTTCCGCCGAAATTAAAAATACCGACCACTTCAACATGACGAGTAATAGGCGAGGAAAATACTTGTTTAACATGATTATCCGTTTGTGGAGGCGGTAATAATAGCTGTATCTTATCACCAAGTGTTATGGCTAATTTTTTAGCTACACCACTGCCAATAATGATAGTGTTATTATTAGCTTCTGATTTCATTAACCCTTGCCAATTACCGACAGTGATATAGTCAGCAATGCTAGATACTTGCCTTTCAAGATTGGCATCAACACCACGAACCTCAACAGCTTTAAGCTTCAAACCACTTTGCAGCATACCAGTTAACTTTATTACCGGTGCTGCGGCAATGACTGATGGATCTTTTTTTACTTTTTCAAGCTGTTTCGACCAGCTAGTTATAGGCTCATTTACACTGACAAGTTCAACATGCGGTACAATAGAAAGCAGCTTCTGTGATAATTCACGCTCAAAGCCATTCATTGCACTAAGTACAACAATAAGCACTGTTACCCCTAACGCAATGCCAATAGTTGAAGAGGCAGAAATAAAAGCAGAAAAACCATTGCCATGACGGCTCCTGACATAACGCCAGCCAAGATAAAGGCTTAAGGGCTTAAACATGTTGTCCACTTACTTTGTTATCAGTTTCTTCATTACTGGTAATCGTATTTTCTATCGGTTTACTATTAGGATTGTCAATTGGATGTTTAGCTGAATTTTCATCAGAAAAAGGCACTAATTTCCCCTGAACTAACCTCACCTGCCTGTCCATGCGGCTAGCTAATACAAGATCATGCGTTACGATAACAAAGCTAGTTTGTACCGTATTATTCAAACTGCGAATAAGTTGGTAAATTTGCTCTGCAGTATCACTGTCTAAATTTCCCGTTGGTTCATCGGCCAAAATCAAGGCGGGCTTAGTAACTAATGCTCTTGCTATTGCAACACGCTGACGTTCTCCACCAGATAATTGTGAAGGCCGGTAATCAATTCGATGTGCCAAACCTACTTGATCCAGCATATCTTTAGCTGCATCTAATGCGACTTTGGGCTTTTCGCCTTGGATCATTAAAGGCATTGCAACATTTTCTAACGCACTAAACTCCATCATCAAGTGATGGAATTGATAAATAAAGCCAATGTGTTGATTTCTAAATTTTGCTCTATCTTTATCTGACAATTGATGAATATCGATACCATTGATAAACACTTGTCCTGAGCTTGGTATATCTAAAGCACCAGCGAGGTGTAAAAAGGTACTTTTTCCGCAACCAGAGCTACCTACAACGGCGAGCAGTTCACCCTTTTCAACACTCAAATCCAAATTCATTAGTACCTTGGTTTCAATGTCACCTTGCTTGTAAGACTTGGATAGTTGACAACACTGTAATACTTTATTCATTAATTATGGCCTTATTCATTGCGTAGTACCTGCGCGGGCTGTGTAGTTGATGCTTGGTATGCTGGATAAAGTGTGGCAATAAAACTCATTGCTAATGCTGAAAGTATAATAGTAGACACATCAAGCCACTCAAGCCTGACCGGCAAATTTTGCATACCAAAGCCAAATAGATTTACCCCAACAAATTGCATGATCTCATTCAAATTCAGCGCAATGATGACCCCAAGAGTGCCACCTAGTGATACTCCCCATAAACCGTTCACCATACCTTGGGTAATAAATATTTTTATCACATCTAAACGGGCTAGGCCCATGGTTTGTAATATGCCAATTTCAGCCTGTTTTTCAACGACAACCATTACCAGTGCCGAAACAATATTAAAAGTTGCAACAGCAACAATTAAACTAAGCATTAGCCACATCATATTTTTTTCCATTTTCACCGCTGAAAATAGTGCTCCTTGGCTTTCATCCCAAGTAGTGAAGGTGACCGAATCGAATGGTGTACTTGGTATTGCCGCTATTTGATTGTTTTTCAGTGCAGATACCACTTGCTTTGCGTTAAATGCATCATCTAAATAAAGACGTAATTTATCAATACCGTCACCAGTTCGTCTTAAGAGTTTAGCGCCATATCGGTTATCAACATATACCATAGCATCATCTACTTGTGAGCCAATATGAAAAATACCCGCAACAGTAAAAATACGTTGTACAGGAATACGTCCCATAGGTGTGAAGATGCTTTTGTTTGGTAGTACCAAACGTACTTCATCCCCTATAGTCACTTTTAATTTATTCGCTAACGATTGGCCTATTACCATCGAATACCTTTGTGTCGAGAGGTTATTCATGCTCCCGGCAACCATATGGGTATTGATTATGTTTTTCTGTTCGAATTCAGGAATTATGCCTTGCAACAAGACACCTTGTAATCCATTAGATGACTGGATAAGTGCTTCACTTTCAAGAAAAGGCGTTACTTGAAGGACATGGGGTTGGGTGAGTAACTCTTCCCTCAAAGTAGACCAATGCTGAGTATACAGTTCACTACTCTTTTTGTTGGCTTGTTTACTGGTTTCCGTACTAGCTGGCTTACTAGTAAAGTCACTGACAATGACATGCGGTACAATACCTAATATTCGCTTTTTTAGTTCACCTTCAAAACCGTTCATTACTGAGACCACGGTAATAAGTGAGGCAACTCCTAACAATATCCCAACAGTAGAGAAGAAGGTAATAAAAGAAACAAAACCGGTAGGGCTTTTACTGCGGCTATAACGTAGCCCGATGAAGATACTAATAGGTTGAAACATTAAGGTATTATTATTTTAGCTAAGACTAATTTAGAATGGTGTTTAGCATAACACAGTCATCATAATTGTCTGAGATAAATAGCCCCAGGGATATGTAAAGTTACAATTTTCTGTTATAAGTTCAGTTATACCCAAATAACATGGAAATGCTAGTTCCAGCTTCCTTAGGTATATACTATTATTTTTTATAAACTTGCCTCCTGTTTATAATACCACTCTCTTTAAAAATGGAAACAAACACCATGAGCCTTCTTACCCTCGAGCAAAAGCTAGCCCAATATCATGAGTTTTTTGCCATTGAACATCAGTTCTCCGTAAATATAATGACCATTGATGAAGCTGAAAGTAATAATTACGAGCACTTTTTAGCAACCATGCCCATACCATTTAAACTTGCAACTGATATGAATACCATTGACCAATCGGCCTTAAGATCTATACAAGGATTAGGCAATAGCGCCGCACAATTGGTTAGCTTTCTTAATCAACAATCACAAAAAATTGATTTACTTATAGGTTATATTCTTAGTCAGCAAGATGAGGTACAACACAGATACCAAGGTATAAAGTTTGGTGGTGGAGGCATAAAATTTATCGCGCCATCCGCATTTAACATAGGACAAGTACTAGAGATTAAAGTATTTCTACTGGAAAATAATTGTGCCTTATATTGTTATGGCGAAGTAATAGCGGTTGAGGCTGGTAATGGTGAATTTACTCATAAAACAACCTTTCGTTATATTAGAGAAGAAGATAGAGAAACATTAGTGCGTGCTAGCTTACATGAACAGTCGAAGCAATTACAAAAATTGGCTAAATTACGTAATCAAGAAAACGAGAAATAATACCCTTTTCAGCTTGTTGAAATAAAAATTGTATTTAAAGCTAAAGAATATTAAACACAAATTCGACTAATGGTTTGCTCTACTTCTTTTGAGGTTTGTAGCTGCTGACCTGCATGAGCAGAAACAGAGCCTAAACCGTTATTAATCTCATGACTTAGTGATACCACCGCTAACATGTTGTCGTTAATAGTTGCGGTAGCGCTTTGTTGTGCCAAGGTGCTACTGGCAATTTGTGAGGTTAAGTTATCAACTTCTTGAAAAGCGAAGCCTATCTGTTCTAGCGCACTAACCACCTCGCCCGAATGGACTAAGGAGTCTTGTGTTAACTTATTACCTCGATTAATACTATTAACCGCATTGGTAGATTTAGTTTGTAACCCCTCAACCATAGACTGTATTTCTACCGTTGACTCTTGTGTTCGATGAGCTAACGCCCTAACTTCATCAGCAACTACAGCAAAACCTCTTCCCTGCTCACCTGCTCGAGCTGCTTCTATAGCCGCATTTAAAGCCAACAGGTTAGTTTGATCAGCTATTCCTCTGATCACATCTAATACAGAGCCTATTCGGGCACTTTCGTCTTGTAATAAATCAAGTTCCTTCGACATATCAGCAACTTCACTAGCAACGGCTTCAATAGTTTCTTGGCTAGTGTTTGATGAGTTAACACCGTTCGCTAATGTCTCCATCACAGCGCTGGTTGTTTCACTTACTTGCTCAGCACTATTTGATAAACTCGTTGATGTATTAGCAACATCTTCTATAGACTCCGCCATTAAGGTAATTTTTCCGGCAGAGTCTTCCACAAGTTTAACGGAGTCTGACATCTGTTGAGACAACTGGGTCGACCCTTCTCTTAATACTTCTGATTCTTGACGAATGACACTTGCCACGTCAGCTAAACCTTCGATAAAATGACTCAATTCATTGGTCACCTCGCCAAGTTCATCATTTATTGCATCTTTTAAAGGCTCTGATGGAGCTTCCTCAGTGCTGACAACGACATCAAGATAAGCTTTGAGTTGAACTAAGCGCTTACTTAATATATGACGGGTAAAAATGTGACTTGTCACACTCTGCATGACAATCAGACCACAAAAGAAGGCAATAAAAGTAAACTTACTCTCAAAACGGTCAATCAAGAAAAGACTACAGATAAAAACTAAGCCTATTACGATGTTAGGAAGGAGGAGCTTAATTGATAACTTACTGAACATACTATTATCTCTAGTCAAATTTATGGTAATGCGCACTTTTTCTATAATAGAATAAACTACCTGTATCACGCTAAATTTGCTAGTATTTTCACTACTGTTTATTAAATAGGTACTTAACCTTAATGTCTGTCATTGCAATTATTATCACGGCTCTTGCTATCGGCATCATTGTTGGTGGAATTTTATTATTAAGAAAGTCAGCTACTAAGTTTAATTTAACAGCTGAGCAACTAGCTAAAGTTAAAAGTCGTAATGAAGCATTAGATAAAAAAGAACGGCAGAAAAAGTAAGGGGTTGACTAACACGGCTTATTAACTTCTATATAGTGTTTTGGTTCAGTGGTAAGAAAATTTTATTTTAATTAGGCCATGCACTTTAAATAAAGGCCTTTAAAAAATAACATCATCAAAAGCCTTTACCATTTGACCTCGACGAAACGCCCCAAATCGCCACCTTTTATTTTGATGGACAAAGCGAGTGTTTTTTTGCCAGTGTGGCAAAGTCAGCACCTTTATTAAGTAGTGCATTAAATTCTGCAGCTTGTTGTTGAGTTTTCACTAAAATATGTACTGCACATGCGCTAGCCACAACACGTTTACCTATGGGTTGGTAAACGTGTTGTGGTTATACTAAAAATGTAGATAGCAATTACCTTAATTATTTACTATTTTACCTGTTAAGAATCTATGCTTTTACAATTAAAACAATAGCGCGTTACAAATAATTACTTTTACTTACCTTTTTCATGACATAACATGTCATGAACTTTTTCACACTTTCAAAGCGGCTTACTTTTATGAGTACAATACAACACCTATTTGATAATAATAAACAATGGGCAGATCGAATTAACAAAGATGACCCCAGTTTTTTCCAAGGTTTATCTGAACAGCAGTCACCTAAGTATTTATGGATTGGCTGCTCTGACTCGCGAGTACCTGCCAATGACTTACTTGGCATGCAACCTGGTGAAGTTTTTGTTCATCGTAATATAGCGAATCAAGTTATTCATACCGATTTAAACTGTTTATCGGTTATTCAGTACGCTGTAGATGTATTGAAGGTACAGCATATTATTGTCTGTGGTCATTATGGTTGTGGTGGTGTTGGCGCTGCACTTGATAACAAAAGCCATGGTCTAATCGATAACTGGTTAAGGCATATAGAAGATGTTTATCGCTTTCATAAAGATGAAATGGATAAACTGACAGATGAAAAAGAACGTATTAACCTATTATGTGAGCTAAATGTGATAGAGCAAGTAGCCAATATATGTAATACCACTACTTTAGTTAATGCTTGGCAGAACAAACAAGATATTACTGTTCATGGCGTTGTCTACAACTTACACGATGGTATTTTAAAAGACTTGAATGTATCTGCAAATAGTAAATAAAATAGCAGTTCTCTATCAGGGAAGCGCAATAACCAAACTCAAAAAAGCCAGCAAACTAGATTCGTT
>Ga0209395_1005442_pt1 | contig 14348 bp, 9 predicted proteins | sample GOMGulsemesocosm_3_FD_184635 | JGI IMG/M metagenome (GOLD analysis project Ga0209395, IMG submission 184635) | Methane-oxidizing microbial communities from mesocosms in the Gulf of Mexico - GOM9D Gulf of Mexico (SPAdes) (version 2) | ecosystem: Environmental > Aquatic > Marine > Cold seeps... | reverse complement strand
GTTAAACCCACTTGTTTTTTTAGACCAGATGTTCTTTCTCGGTGTAGAACTTCTAAATTAGCGATAGCCTTAGGTGAAAGTCTTAAAGTATAAATATTAATTGCAGGGCTGTTATTGAAAAAACCGACTACTGCTCCTTGAGTAACTTTATTAACAACCTCTAATGGGAATGTTATCGATTTTTCTCCAGAGCTATCTTTAATACTTGCTGATAAATTTATAGAAAGTGCTGGATCAAAGTTAAGCTGACTATTGATGGATACTTTTACTAAGATAACTTTTGGATCAACAGTAAAAAAATCGTCTGGTTTAGCATCAGAAAAATGAATAATTGTTGATAACGGTATGCTTGAGCATGCTGTTAAAAGAAGAGTACATAAAATAATAATTGCTTTCATTGTTTGCCTTATAGTGTGTTGAGATTTATTCGTTAAAATCTATTTAATGAATTAATCAAAACAACTTACCACTTATTTTTGTTAATAAACGGCTACTTTAATGATAAACAAACTCTGCAACAAGTGAGTAAATATGAATAATTCGCCTAAAAAAAATGAAAGGTATAAATCAGGGGGAGTAAAGAACATAACCAATTGATAACAATAGAAAATAAAACCTTTTAATTCAAGTTGGCTTTCTTAATCGGTAGATAAAATAGTACTATATTGTTCAATAAGATCACACTAAGGCTTTAATTTGATTAAGGTGTTTACGACCGACTGGAATTAATTCACCTAAGATGTTCACATCGTAATCGGCAGATGTCCTTCTTTGCAATAACATCGATTGTTGCGGATTAACCAAGTATGATTTGTGAACACGGATAAGATGTTCTTGACCAAAACTATCCAATAAGCTTTGTAAATTACATTTTAATTCTATTTTTCTGCTGTGGCTATTTTCGCTATATACAACGAAGCAATCACTGCCTGATGCTTGAACATAAATAATATCATTTAGGAAATCGGTTACCTTAGCCAATTCTGGGAACAGTTTATGGTCAACAACATTATTCAATATCTTATCTTTTAAACTATTACTAACTTCTAAGGCTTTAACTAACTTTAACTGCGTGTGCTTAAGTTGCTGGTCAACTATCAATTGATTTTGCTGCTGTTGATAATAAATAGAAACTAAGCCAGCACTAAAAATAAGAATTTCGATGGTTGAAGTTATTTGTAACAAGGGCCATGAAAAATTAAAGCTTATGATATTACCAGCAGATAGCCCCATAATGCTTGCGACAATAAAAAACATTAGTGTAGCCGTTAAGTAATACCAAGCCGCTGTTGTTTGTTTTTTTACCGCCATAATAGCAGCGGTAAAACAGCCAACGAAAATACTAAAACTGATAAATAGTCCAACACTATAACCTATTTGATTAACTTGTTGAGACAAGAAAGTTCCCAGAGCTTCTCTTGTTATCACGATAAATAACAAAATAAGCTGAGCTAGTATTAATCCCGTATTTAACTTCAAAGAAAGCATTTTAATTTTTAAATAATGCTTAGCGAACTCAGCTATCGAAATTACTAATAAACCACCAATAAACACCGTTTTATTATGAAAATAGCTCATTTTTGGCAATAGATACTCTAACCAACCTTGACCAGATAAAAACCAAACTCCTAATAGCAATAACATTGCACTATAAGCAAGGTAAGAAGGTTCTTTTAACCGCAGATATAACATAAAATGATAGAAAGTGAACAACCCTAACATTCCATAAAATACACCGCTGAAAAACGTTGAGTATTGAACGTCTTCGAAAAATTCATCATGGCTAAAAACAAATAATGAGCTTCTTAAGTATCGTCCTTGCAACTTTAAATAAAATGAATCAGAGGAAATTCCATGAGGTATACGAGTAATAATATTATGATGAAACTGAGGATTACCGCTTATTATTTGATTTTTCCAACCTGCATCTTTATCAAAATAATGTAATTCCATAGGTGTATGTATGCGATTTTTTTTTAACACCAGAATCATACTTTCACGTTGTTCTGTATTAGATAAACTATTATCAATTGTTAACTTCAACCATAGATGGTTTCGACTACCTAAATTTACATAGTTATCGTTAATCGGCTTAAAAAGTTCTTCATCAACCGTAAGCTCTTCAATTGTTTGTTCATTTACTGAAAATGGCAATACCGCAATACTGACTTTGTATTCTTTTGCCATCGTTGAAAAAACTTGGGTAATAGTAAACAAGGAAATGCATAATACTAGGGAAATTACGATCAGTTTCACTTGTAAGAGAGGAGATGACTTGGTTTTTTGATAAAAATAATGATTTTTAATGTTGGACAAGATTTTCAAATGTTATGGAGCCATTATGAAATAAATTTTAAGGTTATGCGGAAAATTACATTACCCAAAGGTACTTGTAAATGATTGTTCGTGAGACACGCCCTACAATGACTAAAAGGGCGTGTTTATATGTGCACTTTAACTATTGATATTTTATCTGTTAAAATTATTTACCTGAATAATTAAACAAACTTCTCAGACGAATATTATCTAATGATGTTGCAAGTAGCACTTCAAAATCTCCAGGTTCAGCTAACCAGTTATTGCTATTAACATCCCAAAAAGACAAATCACGTTTAGATAATTCAATAGATATTTGCTTAGTTTCACCTGGTTGTAAAAATACCTTTTCAAAGCCTTTCAGCTCTTTAGCAGGCCTTTCAACACTTGATTTTTTATCGTGTATATATAACTGAATAACTTCTGCGCCTGCCACTTTACCAATATTTTTTACGTGTGCCGTAACTATTAATTTATCGTCACCTGCGATGGACAGGCTGGATAAAGTAATACCGGAAACATCAAATTCGGTGTAAGACAAACCATGCCCAAAGACGAAGCTTGGTTTGATATTTTGTTGTTCAAACCAACGATAACCAATAAAAACACCTTCGCTATATAGTGATTCTTTCGCGTTATAATCATTTAAAGCAATAGGCGCAGTATGTTCCAGTTTTTCAGGTAAGCTAATAGGCATTTTTCCACTTGGGTTTACTTCACCAAATAATATATCGGCGAAAGCATGACCCGCTTCCATACCGCCGTACCAGCCCCAAACGATTGCATTGGCCTGTTCAGCCCATGGCATTTCTACCGCAGAGCCTGCGACTAAAAAAATGACAGTTTTCTGATTAGCACTAATTAACTTACTGATAATTTCATCTTGGCTGTTGGGTAGTTTCATATCAGTACGGTCGATAGACTCACGATCATCGCCATGACTTAAGCCACCAAAATAGATAACAGCATCAGCAGCTTTTGCCGCAGCGATATAATCAGCTTCTTCAACAAATAAATTTCCAGGAGCATCCCAGCCTAAAGTAAATTCGTCTATACCTTCATATGAAATCTCAAAAGCATAATTTTGCTTTGCATTTAAATTAATCTCATATGAACTAACACTGTTATTAACGCCTGATAGTTCAATGATATTTTCACCATCAACTTTTAGGGTAAAATCACCGTTAACAGCTACGTTCAAAGTATGAATACCACTTTTTAAAGGTTTAATGTCACCTTTCATCGTTATGTATTCAGTAATATTTTTATTAGATTTAAATTTAGAGTCAACAATCCAAGATTCATTAATAACAGTTTTTCTTGTGCTATCTTGATAATAAGAAATATTCCAAGCAGGTGTACCTGTCCAATGACGACTGGCAACGTAATCACTAGCAATCGGCGTTAAAATGCTACTGCGCGCTCGCATTACGGTTATATTAACGTCGTCACCTAATTGAGCTTTTAACCCTGCTAATGGTGTTATTTCATATAGCGACTTAACTTCCGAAGAGCCACCACCAGTACCATGCTTTTTATCTGCGTTTGGACCAATTACTAGAATATTTTTAAGTTTTTCCTTAACTAAAGGTAATATTTTATTGTCGGATATGTATTCATTTTTTAGTAATACCACACCTTCCGTGGCAATTTTTCTTGCGGCTAATTGATGCTCTTTGGTATTACGTTTACCCGGCAAGCGTTTTTCATCGTACATTCCGATACTATACTGGACACGTAAGATACGACGTACTTTGTCATCAAGCACTGCTACGGGTATATTTCCTGCTTTAATTTCAGCGAGTAACGGTTTAGCTAAGAAATAATCATCGTAACTTGCAACATCAGTCCCCATTTCTAAATCTAGACCATACATTGCTGCGTCATGGGTATTAATATCAACATTCCAGTCTGTTAATAAAACCCCCTTATATCCCCATTCTCCCTTAAGAATATCCATCACTAGATGCTTACTTTGATTAGCATTCGTGCCGTAATATTCATTATAAGAGCCCATCATCCCCCATGCATTAGCCTCTTTTACTGACGCTTCAAAAGCGGGTAAATACACCTCCCTTAATGTTCGTTCATCGGGTTTTGCATTTACCCCTGTACGATTCAGCTCTTGGGTATTTAAAGCATAATGTTTAACCGTAGCGGCAACATCATTGGCTTGTATCGCCTTAATTTGTGGAACTACAAGCTTAGCCGCTAGAATTGGATCTTCGCCCATATATTCAAAATTTCGTCCATATAAAGGCAATCGAGCAAGGTTAACACCAGGTCCAAGAATAAAGTCTTTCTTACGTTCACGTGCTTCAGCTCCGAGTACTTGACCATGCAAAGCCGCTATTTCACGATCCCAACTTGCTGCTACTGAAGTTAAATGTGGTAGGTATGTCGCATGATCATCTGTCCACCCTGCTGAATTCCAATCATCTCTGTTTATCTGATGACGAACGCCATGCGGACCGTCAGACAGCCACATTTCTGGAATGCCAACACGGTCAATAGCATTGATATGAAATTTTCCACTTGCATGAACCAAGGAAACTTTTTCTTCGAGGGTTAATTTTGCTAGTAAATTTTCAACATTTTTTTCAACCGCAGCTATTCGCTCAGAAGTGTTTATTACTGAATGTTTTGCTAAATTTTGTACTTGTTCGTCCTGACTACAAGAAACCAATAAAACTGAAACTAAATTTAGATGAAAAACTGTAGATATAAACTTCATTATTGAGCCTATGTTATTTAACACGCCACACATGTAAGCGCTTTCATTAGTATTGTTAGCATAATCATTAGCGCAATATCATGCAAGGAAATTAACATTAATTTGTCTACTTAATTCAGCACTTATATTAATAAGTAAAACGATCAATATGTTCCATCAACTTTATTTGTACCTTTGATAGTTCATTTGTCGCAGAATGTAGTACACCAGCTTCTTGCGCTAACCTTTCTGCGCCAATATCAACCGCATTCATCCCTGTTTGCACACTATCAGTTACCTGTGTTTGTTCTTCTGAACTACTGGCAATAAGCGTATTCATACTATTAATTTCGTCAATTTTCTTATTAATGTCATTTAATGAATCATTAGTGCTTTTAGTGGTTTCCATCGTTTCGCTTACTAAATCTTTACTGCGATGTGTCGCTTCAAAAGATGCTTGCGCTTGAGTTTGCAAAGAATCAATAATTGTTTCAATTTCATTAGTTGAATTATGGGTTTTGCTGGCCAAGGCTCTTACTTCATCTGCCACAACAGAGAAACCTCGACCAGATTCACCTGCACGAGCCGCTTCAATTGCTGCATTTAATGCCAATAAATTAGTTTGCTCAGCAATCCCTTTAATAACATCTAATACTTTACTAATATTTTGACTCTCTACTCTCAGCTTAGTTACGATATCAGCGGTACTGTCTAACTCTTGAAATAATAAACTAACTTTTTCAATGTTCGCTTCCATTTGTTCAATACTGCCCTGAGATAGCTGATGAACATTATTGGTGTTTAATGATGTTTGCTCTGCATTTTGTGCTATGTGCACAGTTGCTTCTTTTAGTTGAGTTAAATTTTCAAGTGCGCCCTTAGTCTGTAGGCGTTGATTTTGAGAATCTTTATTGGTGCTTTTACTTACCTTTTTTACTCGTTCAGTAACTTTAGATAACTCTTCATTCGCTAACGCTAGCGCAGATACTATAGACTGAACGGTATGAATAAAGTTGTTAAAATTAGTGGCTAACACGCCTAACTCATCATTAGACTTTATCGGTATTCTTTGTGTTAAATCGCCCCCTCCTTGCGCAATATCACCTAATAAAGATGACAAACTCGATAACGGCTGAATGACAATTTTACGTAAAAAATAAATAGTGACCACGCTAAGTAATATAATAGTAATAACTAGGGCTAGAGATTTCTCAAGTATGGCATTGTTTAAACGGTTATTAACAATATGGTGAGAATAACCAATTTCCACAGAGCCAATTTTGGAACCGTCAGTCCACAGTAATGGCGTGGTATATTGTTCGTCAACTTTGCTATTACGCGTTGTAGCATAAGCTAGTACTTTATCGCGATGGTCATTGACCTTAAGACTAACAATTGCAGTATCTTTTAATATCGCATCGAGTATGCCTTTAATTAAAGGTTTGTCATATGCAAAAACCGGCTCTTGAAAAATAACAGCTAGTTGGCTATTAATAACATCCCTTTTTTCTTGCCAATACTTTTGCTCATGCGACTCTTGATTATAATAACTAACACCCGACACTAAAGTGAGTACCAAAATGGTTGAACCAACCAAAGCAAATAACATTTTATGAGTAATTGACTGCATAATTACATTCCTTCAACTTCAAGTGGATCAAACCAAAGTTCTTTCCTATTTATCGGGGTATTTTCAGAGAGGGTCGGGTTTTCAATTTCAAAGACAATACGATTTTTAACATTGGCTTTACTAAGTGCATTTTTCACTTCTTCATCTAGAAAAAACAAACGAACAAATTCACCATTTTCGATTGATTTATTTAATAACTTCGTTAACTTTTCTGCCAACTGAGGGTTGTTTTTAGCGACAAAAAAATAATTAGGGGCGGTATAACGGATTAATATATTATTCTCAACGGCAAGATTAAGGTCAGCATTATTGATAATCTCTTGCCAAGGTTCATGCAAACCTCTCGGAAAATAGTCAAATCTTCCCCCTTCGAGCATGGGGAATAAATTTTGATATTTAAGCGTTTTAACCACTGGAATACTATTATGTTCTAATATCTTGGTGTCTGGCCAAGTTTTCCCACTGCCAGCTTTATATTTAATTAATTCCTTAAAATTAGTAATGTTAGCGAACATATTACTATTTTCTTTTTTTACTAATGGAATACGCATGCCCAAAAGCCCCCTAAATATAGGGATATAAATAGGCGTAAACTCTTGCTCTAACTCTTTTGAAGTCATGGACCAAAATACATCTAACTTTCCACTGATAATGTCCTGTTGCATACGATTAAATGATAAATCTCCTCCTTTAATATCGCTATAAGGAAAGGTAGGAGAAAACCCTCCATGTTTCATTACTTCTTTGAGAATTGTATGGGGGAATGATGATTCCGTGGGTTTCCCTGGCATAGCAATAGTGTCTGCTATTGCAGAGTTTAATAATGATAATAAACTGATCAGAATGATAGAAAATAACCGCATATATCTCCTAGTTAGAAAGTATAACTATTTACCACCTTACATGTAACCGCTTACAATTTAAATGGGAGTTTTGTGAGTTTTATGAGTTTTATGGAATAATAAATATTAACTCTCTATCTATCTAAAATAATTAGAATATTTATTTATAGTATTTATCATCTATTTTAATTTAATTGATAAAATTAGTACTTTTGTGCTGTTAACAAGCAAACAAAAAAGATTTTTGAGCATATTATGAACCACACAAATCATCGCTTAGCTTTAGGCACTTTATTTACCTTATTAATAGTTTATTGTCTTATTAACAGTCAAAAACTACATGCAACATCAGTTATTAAAAATAAAGTCATTGATAGGTCACTATTTAGCATTCAAGCAAGTGAAGTTAGTGGTTGGAACCATCTAGACGTTGATTTAAACAGACCAAAATCCATCAACCGCTCTCGTACAGGTTATCAACTTTTTCTTCCTCAAGTTAATGATAAAAAAAAGTCTTCATTGTCCATATCCACGGTACTTGTGAGAAAACTTGCCAATTGGCATCAACAGCATAGCACTGGCATCAAAATAAATTTAACCGAAAAAGAGTTATCTTTCGGACAATTTAAGAGCCTTAACTTTGCTATCACTATTGATCATTTAAGCTCTTTTCAGCCAACGATTGAACAAGCGCAAGCATATTATTTTGAAGCGATAAAAAAGGGAAATATCAAGTTATCATGGCTTCAACAACTTTTAAGAGAGCCGGCTAAGATAACTTTAACATTGTTTGGAAGACAACATGATGATCAGAAGGTTTCAACACCGATGGCCACATTCAACCAACAAATAGCTCGTACATCGGATAAAAACAGAGTCAACGTAAGTTCAGATCGATTTAGTTTTTATTGGCAACAAAATTATCAAGAAAAAGCAGTTAACCAAGAAGAATTAGCTAACTATAAAGTGTCAGGTATTCTAATTACTTTAGATACTCACACTAACCAAACACTGCGAAGTTTGATGGATGATGAACAGCAAGATAACTTTCCAGAAACAATTAAAGAATTATACTTGAAATTAGCTCTTACAATTGCAAATCCAATCATAGAAGTTCTATAAGCAAAACCAACGATTAATAATGGCAAGCACAGCCATTTTACGACTTATTGAAATAGATTAATTAGCGATAAGGGTTAATTTATCAAAAACATCAGCGGTAATATAACCTAAATTTTTGTCGCCATTAACTGGAGTTATTTCAGTAGACCCTATGAAAGACTCGCGCTCTAAGCTACCGTCGTTATCACAATATGCTAACATAAAGCCTAGCGTTTTTCCTTTAAACAATTTGACCGGATTTGCCTTTATTTTTGCTATTTTGTCATTGAATTGATCATTAAAAACTTTAATCGCTAATTCCCAAATAATTTTATTAGGCACTGAGTGTGACCGTTTCCAAACACTGGTAATATGATCGTTTAATAAAACAAAATTAACACTACCGTCTTTATTATTTTCACCTATATCAACAACTTGATTATCTAAGGCTATGTGGTAAGCAAAAGCGTTATAATTAAATTGATGGTTTCCACCAGAATTATCTTCATCGATAAATACTTCCAGACAATCATCATTCCAATAAAGTTTCAGTGGGTCAGCATTTTGGTCAAACAATACATTATCGGTAATCTCAGCTTGTAAATACAAATAGTTAGTATCCCAAAGTAGTTTAAAACGACCAGAAAAGTCTTTAGCCTTTGGTAATGTTCCTAAAATTAGCTTATCTATTGGGTACCAAGAACTTTGAGACCAAGCAACATCAGGTACGCCGTCAACCACAATTTTTTCATTGGTTTTTTTGGCTTCAATTGCCATAGTGCTTTGGCAAAATATCATGGTCATTATGAGAGGAATTTTTAAATTAAATTTCATAAGATACTGTCTTATAGTTTTATTAACTCTTTGAAATATTGTGTTTAACATCTATCCGTTGTAAACATTGAGTAAGGGTCACTGCTATTTCATTGTCTATATCAAGCCTAAATGTGTCAGTTTCACTTTCAAAAGGTAACTCCATCGCTTTTAGTTGCCCAGATAAAAAATCTGCAGAAACGAAATGATTTTTCCGCTTAGCTATTCTATGTTTAATAACCTCAGGGTCGCCATCAAGCCAAATAAACTTAATGTTAAACAATAGTGTTCTTAATGCCTGTCTATGTTTATATTTCAGTCCAGAAAATGCTAAGACAATATTTTTATCTTCGTTGCTTTTTAAATGCTGACAAATGAGTTCAAACCAACATTGTCGCACTTCATCGGTTATCGCAATATTGGCCGCCATAGTTTTCTTAGCACTATCACTATGAAAATCATCAGCTTCTATAAAGTCGAAATTTAACTCTGCTGACAACTTAGCTGCAAGATAAGATTTCCCACAGCCACTAACGCCCATAACAACAATTAATGACCTTAGAGGGTTTAACGATTTTACTTGATTCATTTAGGTACAGTAATATTTAATTGATAAGTATGTTTAGGCTGAATATTAGTAATAATATTACCCGATAATATTTCGCCATCGAGTTCTAACTTAATACGTTTAACAGCCGACTTTACGATTGAAAAATTAAAAATAGCTCCCTGAATATTTCTAGTTCCGGTCAACGAATCAAAACACTCAGGAAGTTGAGGAGCAACAGTTAACTCACCGTGACTTCCCTTCAAACCACACAGTTCTTCTACTAAACATCGATATAACCAAGCAATAGTGCCGGTATTAAATAGCTGACTTGAACGGCCTGCTTGATCTGGGTTTTGATAATAAGCACCACGATAATAGTTGGGAACAAATACGGGTAGCTGCCCTTGGCTCAGTGCATGCTTGATATTGGGTATCATCCGATAAAGTATATCAAAAGCTTTTTGAGGTTCCCCTTGCTGAAATAATGCATAAGCATAAAAAACAGCGGCATGATTGTATACCGATCCATTTTCAGAGACTCCAGGATATTTCTGAGTTATTCGACCTATATTTTCATCCATTTTAGTGTAACTAGGAGCTAACATCATTACACCAAAAGGCGTTAAAAGCTGCTCTTCAACTTGTTTGATAACGCTATATTTCTGATCTGTATTTGCCGTTCCGCTTAATAAAGCCCACGACTGAGGATTTAGGTAAATACGACCTTCTTCATCGGTATTAACACCAAAAACTTTCCCTTCATCGGTAATACCACGTGCAAACCAGTCATCATCCCACAGGTGTTTATTAATCGCTTTATTTAAACTTTTTGCCGCAAAACGATAATCTTCTAAACGGTTTTTATCTAATGTTGAAAGGTAGTGTTGTGAAATATCATTCCAACAATTTAAGGCATATGCCGTGGCCATAGACAACCAAGCAGAAACGCCTTTTCCTTTATGACCAACCATGTTCATTGGGTCGCACCAATCTCCTTGATCAATGTAACTCAGTCCTCGTTCATCGGTTTTTTCAAGTAGCCAGTCAAGTGCTAGTTCAATATGCTGATGTACCGTTAACAATTCATCGGAGTCAGAAAAAGCTATTCGCTCCTTTAAGATCGAGCCGTCATCAGTTTCATTCAAATAAACCACCAAACAAATAGGCAACCAAACACAGTGATCTGTATGTGGTATTTCATTAATATATTTTAGTGATGCATCCGGATGTATCAATATGCCATCAGGCATAGCGCCACTTCTGTATTGCTGTTTTAAGGCGATAAGGAAAGATTGTCGAGCTATGTCAGGTTTGAGATAACTCATCCCCATATTGTCTTGAAGAAAATTTCGTGTCTGCGGATCTGTTGTTAACCGGTTAACATCCCCGTGGTAGAACATTTGCCTTGGTAGCCAATGGTTTACAAAATCATCAAAACTTTCATCGTTAGATTTAATCGTTAAACAACCAGATGCCTGCGTTAAATAATGCTTATATTTTTCTGTTTCACGAGTTAACCCCACTTTATCATCAAGGTACTTTTGTTTGATGTCCAATATTTCATGCTCATCTTTTGCTGCGCCAAAACAGAAATTAACATGCTTTTTTTTATAGCTTGTCAAAGACATTTGATACTGTAAGACAGCAACCGGTACTTCATAACAAGATGATTGACAGCTTAACTTAGCTCGATTAATTTCATCCGGATTTTGTAGCCCCCCTTGCCCTTCAAACTTACTTTGATTTGCTGACCATGCACTGGGTAAACAATCTGATATAAGAAAGGTGTGATCTTTAAAGTTTTGATTTTTATAATAGTCTTCAACTTTTTGATACGGAGTAACCGCTTTGGCAACAATTGCATTTAATTCTGCATTATAGGTTGCTGATTGATTCAACCACGACATATAACCAATAGTAAAATAGGGATAAAAGCTAATGTTACGACTTATTTTACTATTACTCATATTAGTAATAACAACAGACCAAAGTTCAACGGGCATATCAACAGCAAGTGACAAAGTAATTTCAATACAAAGGTTTAGAGCCGTAATATTCCATTTAATGTCATGGTTACCCACCGAAAATGAGAAATGCTCATGGGAAGCTCGAACCGGTTCATAGGGAGCAGAGAATATTTCCCCTGTATCTTCATCTTTGAGATAAAAGAAACGTCCGGGATGATCACGATAATAATGATGCTCTGGCTGCATAAATGTTTTGGCTTCAATGCAGGGAGCGTATGAATATTTTGCCGGCTCTGGTTGTAAGAATTGCGAGACAGCATACCCTTGACAATTCATTTGAATCATCATTTTTTTATTCCATAAAAAACCAGCCGCTTTAGGTAATGAGGTTGGACAACTCAGAATAACTCGAGAATCAGTACTTCCTGAATTCTCAATTGTATATAGAGGAAGTTTAGACATTTTTCATCCCTAAATTATCCTTGTCAGACGGTGTAGAGCTATTAAGGTAACTCTGTATATCCGCGAGCTTTTTATCCGTTAACGGATACAGCCATATAACCCCGACAGATATTAAAGCGAAAATGGCCGGAATAAGTGTCATGAGTAAAACTATGCCATGCTCAGAAGCGCCATTTTGAACTTGATTGGCAACATAACCTAATGAAGCTAATACCCACCCCATCATTGCGCCAGCCAATGCACCACCTAACTTTTGAGCAAATGCAGCAGCAGAAAAGATCATTGCAGTTGCACGGCGCCCTGTTTTCCACAGAGAATAATCAACAGTATCTGCATACATCGAATATACTAGTGGTGATTTGGGCCCTAATGACAAACCAATAGCAATTTGTAAACAATACATAGTAATGATGTTTTCTTTTGGCACAAAGTAAAATAACAACGATAATACACTAACCATTATCATCAAAATAATCAGTAGTTTTCGTTTATCAATATATCTAGTTAATAAGGGGGTTAGCGCAGCACCCAATGCTAAAGACAGCATATACGCCATTGAAAAGCTGCCAATGAGATCCGCTCTTTCCACATAATATTTAAAGTAAAATGTTCCCGAGCTGCCCCGTAATGTTATCGTCATCATGATAATTAACGCTAAAACAAATAGTACAATCCAAGGTTTATTTTGAGTTAAGTCCTTTAGATCTTGCTTAACTGGCGTTTGCTGATTTTTTGGTGGTGATAACCTTTCTTTTGTTGAAATGAAACTAATCACAAAAAGCATCGCAGCAATACCACCGTACAAAGCCATGGTCATTTGCCAACCTCTAACTTCGTTATCTCCGCCAAAAATACTGACTAATTCAGGAGTAAAATAGGCAACTAAGCTTCCTCCGGTAAATGCTCCAATGAATCGAAAACTCGTTAACGTTGTTCGTTGCTGGGAGTCTCCAGTGATCACGCCAAGTAATGCACCGTATGGAACATTAATAAAAGTGTAAGCGAGCATCATAAAAATATAAGTCGCATATGCCCAAATAAGCTTACCGCTATCATCAAAGTCAGGCACAGTGAAAGTTAAAATACCAGCAGCAACGAGAGGGATAATCCCCCATAATAGGTAGGGTCTAAATTTGCCAAATTTTGTATTCGTTCTATCTGCTAGTGCGCCCATAAAGGGATCTGAAATTGCATCTATTAAACGTGTTACCAGCATCATAGTACCAACAGCAGCTGCAGAAAGCCCAAATACATCGGTATAAAAAATAAAGAGAAATACATCAAACACACGCCAATAAAAGTTACTGGCGACATCTCCACAGGCATAACCTACTTTTTCTTTTAGCCTTAAAGTCATATTTTGATCATTCATGAGTCTATTCACCTGTCACCTATTCCCAATTGAATCACCTCCATGTAATCATCCCATTGAATTAGTTAACACAAAGCTAACAAAACTTGAGACTAAATGGTAAGCGCTTACATTCATGTTTCGTAATTTCTGCTATCCTTTATATAAATAGCAAATATAACCACTAAATGAAAGCGCTTTCATTATATTTTTATTAGTCCTGTTTTTAATCAAGAAAATGACTAATTATTCGGCAAAGATTAATAGTTATCTAAAATAGTTGAAGAATTATTGACTATGTCAAAAAATACACACTATTACGACATATTAAAAAAGAAGTTAAAATACAATTGGATACGATTTAATTATTGGCTTTCATTATTGGCTTTCATATTTAATTTAGATAAAAACACAAAAATAGTTTGATATTAATATAGTTTTGATTTAGTTTTGATGTAAGCGCTTTCATTCGTTTGTTGACTTTCCTTTACACACGGTGATTAAATAAATGGGTGAAAGCGCTTACCAAATATAAAATTATAAAATGTGTCAATTGGGTGGGATAAATAATGATTAAGAATAAATTCACTAAATCGAAAGTAG
>Ga0209395_1005441_pt1 | contig 14348 bp, 16 predicted proteins | sample GOMGulsemesocosm_3_FD_184635 | JGI IMG/M metagenome (GOLD analysis project Ga0209395, IMG submission 184635) | Methane-oxidizing microbial communities from mesocosms in the Gulf of Mexico - GOM9D Gulf of Mexico (SPAdes) (version 2) | ecosystem: Environmental > Aquatic > Marine > Cold seeps... | reverse complement strand
TTTGAATTAAGAGGCGTTAGGGAGCGCTGCCCCCTCTTGACCCGGTCGGTCAGATCACCCCTGAGGTATTTTTGACAAGAAGAAGCGGCAGCCAGTGTCATATGATTTGTTTGCCAAAAGGCCAAGTCAGCCGTTAGGTCTTGGATCATATTGTTACTTTGGAGATTTCCCCTGTGTCCTCGGATCGTGCGATCACAGCCCTGCGTGATGAAATTGAACACAGCGGGGGCTGTTCCGGCAAAGATCTCTCGGGGTTTGATTTTGAGTGGATCGACGGCGAGGATGAACTGGTTTTCGAGGGTTGCCTGGTGCGCGACACCCAGATCAAGGGCGATCCGCTGACAGCCAGCTATTGGCGCAACTGCAAATTCCTGAACTGTGAATTCGTCGGTACAAATCTGCGCGATGCCCGATTTGACAGCTGCGTGTTCTTTGAGGGTGCGACGAGCAGCAGCAGTTTTCGCTATTGTGATTTGGAGCGTGCCAGCTTTGACAAGTGCAACATGTCGCTGGTCAAAGTGACCGGATGCCAGGCCTTTAGCCTGTCTTTGGAGGGCTGCCAGATGCGCGGCATGGAGTTCGAGAACACTAAATTCGTGCAATCGGCAGGCAGAAAACACTTCGGCGCGGCGCGTTTCAAGAATTGCAAGGTAACCGATGCGCTGTTCGACCGGCTGGATCTGACCTTCTGTGAGTTTGAAGGCTGTGACTTATCGTTTTCCAGTTTTCAGGGATCTCGGCTGGTCAATGCAGCCTTACGTGATTGCGACCTGCAAAACATCGAAACCGCGGACGCCAATTTTGCCGGAGCGGATCTTCGCGGCAGTGATCTGCATGGGATGGATCTGACTGCCCTGACCAGCCATGCCGGGATGATGATATCCGCTGGGCAACAACATCACCTGCTGGCCAGTCTTGGCATTGACGTCTCGCCGGACGGCTGTTGACGCTCAACTGCCAACCTGAACCTCAACTCAGTTCGGTTGCGTAAGACCACCAGTCCGCATAGCCATCGGCGATCTCATAGGCCGCAAAATGCGCGGCTTTCAGTGTTGGGTAGAGCGCAAAACAGGTGGCGCCCGAGCCAGACATACGCGTCAGCAACACGTCTCTTGTACTGTCCAATGCAGACAAGACCTGCTTGATCTGTGGCGCAGCACCAATAGCGGGGACCTGTAGGTCGTTGCGTTGCTCTGACAGCCAAATGGCACAATCCTGGGGCGTAGAGAAATCCGGGATGATTGATGGCATCGGTGGATTGTCGCGCGTCTCCATTGTCGAGAAAACAGCGCCGGTTGGCACCTGAACGCCGGGGTTGACCAAAAGGGCCGGCAGTTTGGGCAAGGCAACCGGGGTGACCTGCTCGCCGATGCCCCGCATCCGCGACGCCAGTGCCGACATACAGACAGGAACATCCGCCCCCAGCGAGAGGGAAAAGCCATCAGCTGTGGGAAACCCCTGCGCCGCCAGAGATTTCAACACTGTTGCTGCGTCAGATGATCCACCGCCAATTCCAGCACCATGGGGGAGGTTTTTTTCTAAGGCAACCTGCCCTGACCAACCTACCCCTTCGGCGGCCCGCCAGATCAGATTGCGATTATCCGTTGGCACCCCCGCGGCGAACTCGCCTGAGATGTCCAGCGACAGCACGTCACCCGGAGTAAGCCAAATCCGATCGCCAATTTCCGCAAAAACCACTAGCGAATCAAGCAGGTGATACCCGTCGTCGCGCTGGCCGGTTACATGCAGTGTCAGGTTGATCTTGGCGGGCGCAAAAGCCTCAACCGTCATTGGCGAGCTTTAGCGGTTCGGCGCCTTCTTCGATCAGAACACGGTCCAGACCAATTTCCAGCTTGCGACGAATGCGGTCTGGATCGGCCTCGCTGTCGGTGTCTTCGGGGTCAACAAAGGACAGTGCCCGTTTCCACTGAAACTCAGCCTCGAGATAGCGACCAACAGCCCAGAACACATCGCCAAGGTGGTCGTTGACCACCGCGTCGACCGGCATCAGCGCAACCGCCTGCTCCATATGGGCGACGGCCTCGTCATAGCGGCCAAGGCGGTACAACACCCAGCCCAGAGAATCGACGATATAGCCCGAGTCGGGGCGCGCGGCGACGGCGCGTTCGATCATGCTCAGGGCCTCGTCCAGCTTGATTTGCTTTTCAACCAGCGAGTAACCCAGATAGTTCAGCACCTCGGGGCGATCCGGGTTCAGCTCCAGAGCAGCACGGAAATCAGCCTCGGCGCGATCCCATTGATGCAGGCGCTCCAGGCTGATGCCACGGGCATAGAGTAGGAACCAGCTTGCCACGTCGTTCTGCTCCATCAACGACACTGCCGTGTCATAGGCGGTAACGGCCTTGGCATAGTCTTCCTGTTGGCGCAGCAGATCCCCCAGCGCGGAATAGACCGTTGGTTGATCCGAGAAATCACGGGTCAGTTGGTCTAGAACCTCGATCGCTGCATCCGGTTTGGCGGCGCGGCGCAGGGCCTCGGCACGGCCCATTTCCGCGGCGTGATAATCGGGATGGCCGGGTTGCACCTGCTTGTAGGTGGCAACCGACAGCTCGTACCGGCCGAGACTGTCCAGCAGCTCGGCGCTGAGCAGAACCGCGTCCACGTGAGTGGGGCTAAGCACGCTGGCCATACGGGCATAGATCAGCACATAGTCATCCGCCGCTTCACCACTGAGGGCGGAGGCAACGGTATAGAACACTTCGGCGATGCCGTCAGTGACGGTCGCGGCTTGGGTAAAGGCCAGTGTCTTGTCAGCAGACAGGCTCTCAAAGATGCTATTCAGGCCCGGATCCAGTTGAGGGCCAAAGGCATCGGTCAACACCTCCATCGCCTGATCGTTGCGCCCCAATTGCGACAGGATCTGCACCCGTGCCAGAACAGAGCGGCGGGTGATCATGGTCAGCCTGCCATTGTCGGCGGCAAACATCGCTTCGGCGGCTTCAAAATCACCGATCGAGGCCAGCGCCAGTGCACGGTGATACAGCGCAAACATCCGCAATCCGTCGTCTTCGGCCACGGTGTCAAACTGCGCCAGGGCCTGGGTTACGTCACCAGCGCCCAGGTGCGCCCAGGCGGTCGTCAAACCATCCACCAACGGACCAACGCCCTGCGCGGCCAGTTCGCGATCCAGCAAGGCCTGATAATCCTGTGCCTGACTGAGCCCGCCCACCATCACCATATTGGCGACCTGGCTGTTAATTCCGTCATCCCACATGCGTTGCGCCACTGGCAGGGCGCGTCGCAACTCTCCCAGTGCCAGTTGGGCAAAAACCACACTTTCCATCAGCACCGCGTTTTGCGGATCGCGTACCAGCGCACGGGTGTAATACTCGGCAGCTGCCGCGAAATCGCTGTCATAGGTAGCGGCGCGGCCTGCCAGATAAGCCCCGGCGGGTTCTTGAGCAGCAACCGGAGCGGCGGCGCCAAATGCCAAGGAAAGGGCCAGAGTCGCCGTTGCGGCGCGTCGGAAAGAGAAAGTCACCGGATCGATTGCCTCGCTGCTTGGATTTTACACCAAGCTAGGTGTTCAGAGCCTAGGACGCAATGGCGCCGATAAGCGCAGAGGGGCAATACACGGTTTTTTGCTTATCGTGGTAAATCGGTGGGCATCGGCTGACCGCGAGGGCAAATCCAGCCACAATCCGAATCCCTCAGCCAATTATTTGAAGAAACGAGTAAAGTGAAACGAAGAACAGCAACGATACTGCGAAAATCATCACCGACAGGCGCGATGGACGTGCTGTGCGCCATGTATAATCTGGATAGTCAAATTGCCAGCTACCTTGCTCTGCTGCCGCAACCAATTGCGTCAAAGTTATCGGAACACAGGGAAACACGTTGCCGTCGCACCCAACCGGCACCAACCGGCGCCCATGTGGTGGTTCGTTAGCATCATAGTGAAAATCATATCGCAGATCGGACAAATCGACGTTGAACTGTTCCAAATAGGCCTCAAGAAACTCAGTTGCATCGGCCCCATCTAAACCAAAAGCACCAAGCAGATCGCTCTGCTCGGTGCCGTTGGGTTTCGTTCCGGAGAACTCGGCGGCCAAAGATAGAATATCTTCGTGCAGCCCCATGTGATCACATATTCGGGTAGTTTGGCCCGTCACCGCCCTGCGGAGTGACCCAGGTGATGTTCTGGCTGGGGTCTTTGATGTCGCAGGTCTTGCAGTGGACGCAGTTTTGGAAGTTCACCACAAACTCGGGCTTGCCGTCTTTTTCGACGATCTCATAGACGCCCGCCGGACAGTAACGCTGCGCCGGTTCGTTGAACTTGGGCAGGTTGGTGCTGATTGGCAGAGTGGGATCGGCCAGTTGCAGGTGGCAGGGCTGGCTTTCCTCGTGGTTGGTCATCGCAAAGCTGACGTTGGTCAGACGGTCGAACGACAGCTTTCCATCCGGCTTGGGATAGTCGATCACCTTGTGCTTGCTTGCCTCTTCAGTGGCCAGCGCGTCGTTCTTGCCGTGCTTGACGGTGCCAAAGAACGAGAAGCCAAACAGGGTATTTGTCCACATGTCCATGCCGCCCAGCATCAGCGAGGCCACCAGACCGTACTTGGACCACAGCGGCTTGACGTTGCGCACCTTTTTCAGGTCTTTGCCGATGACACCCTGACGGACCTCAATTTCATAGGTGGTCAGCTCGTCACCGGAACGATCCGCCTTGATCGCGGCAAAGGCAGCCTCGGCTGCGGCTTTGCCCGAGAACATGGCGTTGTGGTTGCCTTTGATGCGCGGCACGTTGACCATGCCAACTGAACAACCCAGCAGCGCCACACCCGGCGCCACCATTTTAGGCATCGACTGATAGCCGCCTTCGGTGATCGCACGAGCGCCGTATGCAACCCGCTTACCGCCCTTCAGAAGATCCGCGATCATCGGGTGATGTTTGAAACGCTGGAATTCCATGTAGGGAAAGACGTTTGGATTGCGGTAGTTCAGATGCACCACGAAACCAACATAGACCTGATTGTTATCAAGGTGATAGATGAACGATCCACCGCCAGCATTACTGCCCAGAGGCCAGCCCATGGTGTGCGTAACCGAGCCCTCTTTGTGCTTGGCGGGATCGATCTCCCAAATCTCTTTCATGCCGAGGCCGAATTTCTGTGGCTCGTGACCCGATTGCAAGTCGTATTTGGCGATCACTTCTTTGCTTAGCGAGCCGCGCACACCTTCGCCCAGGAAGACATATTTACCGTGCAGCTCCATGCCCGGCTCATAGCCCGGACCAGGGGTGCCGTCGGCGTTTTTGCCAAACTCACCAGCAACCACACCTTTAACTTCGCCGTTGTCGCCAAACACCAGTTCGGAGCAGGCCATGCCGGGGAAGATCTCGACGCCCATTTCTTCGGCTTGTTCTGCCATCCAGCGGCAAACGTTGCCCATCGACACGATATAGTTGCCGTGGTTGTTCATCAGCGGCGGCATCGGCAAGTTGGGGATGCGAACATGCCCCGCCTCGCCCAGCATAAAGAAATTGTCGTCCTTGACCGGCACCGTCAGCGGCGCGCCTTTGGCTTTCCAGTCAGGGATCAGCGCATCCAACCCGCAGGGGTCTAGCACCGCACCAGACAGGATATGCGCGCCAACCTCAGAGCCCTTTTCCAGCACCACGACGTCCAGATCAGAGTCCAGCTGTTTCAGTCGGATGGCGGCGGACAGACCAGCGGGGCCAGCCCCGACGATCACCACATCATATTCCATCGCTTCGCGTTCGAACTCGGCCATGAGCTGCTCCTTGGCTATATTTCGCTACCGGCCCCATTGGGCGCAACTTTGTTTCGCGATTGATTAGCGGTCACCCACCGCAAAGGTCAATCCGTACTCTACGTTACGGACCACTAGAACAGGTGTTTGAAACCAAAAACGCGCAAATATCCGTCACTCAGGGGTTATTTTCCGTCTCGGCGTGATCTCCCATCAGATACCGGGGACCCTGGCCTTTTTGCGCGGCCCGGTCTTTAGGGTTGTACAACGCGCATTTTGGCAACGACAGGCAACCACAGCCGATGCAGCCATCCAGATTGCTACGCAACTGCTGCAGGGTCTCGATACGCTGATCCAGGTGGTCACGAAAACCTTCGGAAATCTTCGCCCAGTCCTCGGGCGTCGGAGTGCGCCCCCCGGGCAACGCTTTAAGGAAGCCCCGTATCTCGGGGAGGGAAAAACCGATCTGCTGGGCGATCATAATGAAACTGAGCCGACGAATATCGGCGCGGTAGAACCGCCGCTGGCCACCGTTGTTGCGCCAAGGGGTAATCAACCCCTGCGCCTCGTAATATCGAATTGCAGATACTGCCAGACCGGTACGGTCCGCCAGATAGCCTATTGAAACACCACTGGATGCAGCCATTACGCCCTCCCAAATAAGTTGAATAAATACCTTGACCTCAAGTTAGGTTTAGAAATTACGGTAAGGTGACACAAGTCAAAACAACATCGCAAAGGAGCCAGTAATATGCCCGCAACACTTGAACACACCAATTTCACCGTCACCGACCCCAAGGCCACCGCGGCTTGGATGTGCGAGGTCTTTGGCTGGCATATCCGCTGGTCCGGGGACAGTATCGATGGAGGCTACACAGTGCACGTCGGCGAGGAAAACAGCTATCTTGCGCTGTACCGGCCAGCAAAACCCGCCACCCCCAAGGGATCCAGCTATACAACCGTCGGCGGGCTGAACCATGTGGCTTTTGTAGTCGACGACCTAGATGCCTGCGAGGCGGCCGTGAAAAAGGCGGGCTTCAAAACCAGCAACCACGGAGATTACGAACCTGGGCGGCGGTTCTATTTTCATGACAATGACAAAATTGAATTTGAACTGGTGCAGTACGACACGCCAGAAGCGTCTTAAATGAGCAGTTTTACGCTAAACTCGCCCCGCAAAGGGATTTGACTGCCAACAGTTTGTCCCTGCCCCTTGCATTTAGGGAGCAGTTTGGGTCAGATAATTGTCAACTCAACTTGACGCCTCGATGCAGACCGCATCGGGGCGCCGGTTTTTTAAATTGACACGCACTGTTATAGATATCTGGACCAAGTCACATGGACAAAATTCCGATGACCCCGAGCGGTTATGCCGCCATCGAAGCCGAACTGAAAAACCTGAAGACCGTCGAGCGCCCTGCTATCATCCAGGCCATTGCCGAAGCACGCGAACATGGGGACCTGTCTGAAAACGCCGAGTATCATTCTGCCCGCGAAAAGCACTCGTTCATCGAGGGCCGCGTCAAAGAATTGGAAGGCGTGATTAGCTTTGCTGATGTGATTAATCCGGCGAAACTGTCAGGCACCATCAAATTTGGCGCCAAGGTCACGCTGGTGGACGAAGACACCGACGAAGAGAAGACTTGGCAAATCGTCGGCGAATACGAGGCCGATGTCGAACGCGGGATGTTGAACATCAAATCACCGATTGGCCGCGCCTTGATCGGCAAAGAAGAAGGGGACAGCGTCGAAGTGCGTACCCCCGGCGGCCAGCGCGCTTATGAAGTGCTGAAGATCGTCTATTCCTGACCTCCTCTCCTGATCCCGAGCGCCGCCCATGACCGGACCCCTCTCAGAGCAAGACCTTCATAACAGCCCCTCCACAGGGCTGTATGATCCGCCGCGTGGCGACACGATAACGCGCGTGGAAATCGTGGCGCTGGTGCTTAGCATTACCTGGGTCCTGGGGGTTGGCTGGTTCTGTTTTTACCGATCCGGCGAAGCTATGGATCTTGCCGGACTATATCAGCTGATGGCAGTGCTGATGGTCCTGATGCCAGTGGTGATGGTCTGGGTGGCTGCAACGGCGATCCGCTCCAGCAAAGTCATGCGCGACGAAAGCCAGCGTCTGCATGCGGCCATTGACGGGCTGCGCAGCGCCTATGTGCTGCAACAACAGCAGAGCACGGCGGGCAGCGAGCCGTCGGTCAGCAAGAAACTGGATGAAATCGCCGAGGCCACCCGCAAGACTGAGACCACACTGGCCACCTTTCACTCCAGCCGCCGCGACACGCCGCGGCCCGCAATTCCAGCCGTGGTCGCAGAACAACCACCCGAGGATCAGGGGCTGCTGGCGCTGGGAACCACAGCCGAAGACATCGCCCCATCGCTGTCGATGACCAACTTCATCCGGGCGCTGAACTTTCCAGAGACCGCTGATGACGAGGAAGGATTTGCCGCCCTGCGTCAAGCACTGCAGGACCGCAAGGCGGCCCAGGTAATCCAGGCCGCTCAGGATGTGCTGACCCTACTCAGCCAAGACGGCATATACATGGATGATCTGCGCCCCGACATGGCCCGTCCCGAGATCTGGCGGCAGTTTGCCCAAGGGGGGCGTGGTCGCCCGGTAGCAGCCCTTGGCGGCGTGCGAGACCGCACCTCACTGGCACTGACTTCGGCACGTATGAAACAAGACCCGATCTTTCGCGACGCTGCGCATCACTTCCTGCGCCGGTTCGATCAGATGTTCGCGGAGTTCGAAAGCGAGGCCTCGGACACCGAGATCTCCGCCCTTGGCGAAACCCGCACAGCGCGCGCCTTCATGCTACTGGGACGGGTGGCTGGCACCTTCGACTAGCAAGCAATCAGGCCCTCCCGTCCATCGCAAACGCATCATAGGTGCGCCGCTCTGGTTTGGCATAGCGGCGCACCTATGATGCGACGGCCTCCGGCGGAGGTATTTTTAACAAAAAGAAGAGCAGGGTTGAGTGACTTTCACGCTGTCCGACACACCAGTAGGCTACCCCAGTAATCCCCCATGGTCCCTCAACAAAGAACCGCGCCGCGCATAGTGCGGCGCCAGGCCCTACGGGAAGCGGGCCAAAGATCCAATGACGGGCGGGAGCCGTGGGTTACAGAGCAAAACTGCTGTACGGAATGAACCGCACCATATCGCCGGTTTTGATATGAATGGCCGCGTCGTTGATTTCGACCAGCCCTTCGGCCCAACTGAGACCGCTGATCCGGCCTGAGCCTTCTGAGGCAAAGACCTCGACATGCCCCTGCCGGACGCGTGCGCGCAAATATTCCCGCCGCCCCGGCTTTTTGCGTTTCTCAAATCCGGCAGGCACCAAAAACCCTTGAGGCTCAGACCAGCCAGCCCCAGCCATCAGCCCCAGTGCCGGGCGCGCAAAAATCAGGGTGCAGACCAGCGCTGCAACCGGGTTGCCAGGCAGGCCAAACAGAGGGGTGCCTTGCCACATACCCAACGCCAGCGGGCGCCCAGGTTTAAGTGCTATACGCCAGTGCTGAATTACGCCCTTCTCTTGCAGCAGCGCCGAGACGTGATCCTCATCGCCTGCAGAAGCACCGCCGCTGGTCAGAATGACGTCGACCTCCGTGGCAGCGCTGTCCAACCGGACCTGCAGGTCATCGCGGTTGTCACCAACCCGCCCCAGATCCACTGCATCAAAGCCCATCTGGCATAACAGTGCCAGCAGCATTGGCCGGTTGGCATCATAGATCTGACCTGGGCCTGCAGGTTGCCCAGCCTCTACCAGTTCGTCGCCAGTAGACAAAACACCAACCCGAAGTTGCTGGCGGACTGAAAACTCTGACACCCCTGTTGCAGCGGCCAAAGCCAGATCAGCGGGGGTCACCACTCGGCCCTGCTCCAGTATGACGTCCTTCTCGGCAACGTCCTCACCCGCACGACGGGCGTTAGCGCCTTTCTTCAGCGGTCCGTGAAAGGCAATCTGGCCGCCATCGCACATCACATCCTCTTCCAGGATCACGGTATCGACACCTTTGGGCAACGCAGCGCCGGTCAGCACCCGGATTGCCGACCCTGTGGCCACAGTTCCGTCAAATGGAATGCCAGCGGCTGCACGTCCCTGAACCAAAGGCATTGTTTGTGCCCCGTCAGCTATCGGCCCGGCAAAACCATAGCCATCCACTGCTGTATTTGGCAGCGGCGGGTTAGAGCGCTGCGCGGTGACATCCACAGCTAACACCCGCCCGAGCGCCCGATCCAGCGGCAGGGTTTCTGCGGCTACGACCGGTTGCAGCCGCTCACGCAGCGTTGCAAGGGCTTCGTCCACTGGCGTCCAGTGCGTTCCGGCTGGCAGCGCGAAGCAGTCGTTGCGCAGGGGAGGCGGTTTGATCATTCCGGGGCCTCGTTGCTGAGTTCCAAGTCGGTCAAGATAAACGCCGCAATCGCTACTGTATCGTCCAGATCAAACACCGGGCGATCCAAATCCAGCGGCGTATCGCTAGCCACCGCGTGGACTGAGCTGTCGTCAGGTGCGATCAATGACTGACCAGCCACCGCACGATGCGCTTCGATCTTGGGGTGGTCTTCACGTTTATAGCCTTCGACCAGCACCAGATCGACCGGAGACAGCCGCGCCAGCAGCTCATCCAGCGAAGGCTCATCTACACCGCGCAGCTCCTGCATGATGGCTACCCGGTGGCGCGAGGCCAGGATCACCTCGGACGCACCCGCCTGCCGGTGGCGGTGACTGTCGGTGCCCGCCTGATCCACATCCGTCGAGTGATGTGCGTGTTTTATCGTTGAAACACTGAAACCCTGAGAAGTAAAATGGGCTACTAACCGCTCCATCAACCCGGTCTTGCCGCAGTTCTTCCAGCCGGTAATGCCGTAAATATTCATGAGTTTTCTGCCAGCATTGCCTCGGCCTTTTGCAGGTCTTCGGGGCGGTTGATGTTGAAAAATGGGTCATAGTCCCAGTTCGGGAACATGGCGTCTGCAGCGTTGTGGCGACTGGTCCATTGAACCACCTTGCGCACACCATCGTTCAGCGCCGCGCGCAGGTCGACGCGCAGGTCGACGGGCCAGAGACCAAAAGTCGGTTGGCGCAGAGTGCCGCGTTCTGGATCAGGTGTGGCGGCAAGGGCGACATTGGTGCCTTCCAGCTTGGCGGCAAGTTGCAGCACCTCGACCAGATCTTGGGGGAAGAATGGCGTGTCGGCTGCGGCGGTGACAATGTGTTCGGCCCCTTGTTCGGCGGCATAGTCCAGCCCTGCCAGAACCCCGGCGAGCGGTCCGGCAAAGCCGTCGATACTGTCGGGCAGCACTGGCAGGCCAAAATCTGCAAAGCGCGCGGCGTCGCCATTGGCGTTCAGCGCAAGGCCCGCGACCTGCGGTTCGAGGCGTTCGATCACACGGGTCAGCAGGGTTTGACCGCCGAGGCGCAGCATGCCTTTGTCGCCGCCACCCATGCGAGTAGCTTGGCCTCCGGCGAGGATTATGCCGAGGGGTTTGGTCATGTTGACGCCTTACCATTCTCTTGATGATACGATTTGAAAACTTGGGATCGAATTGCTGCTGGTTCTCCCAGAGAAGACAACATTCTGTCCGATAGAATAAACCCGCTACTCCCAATACTAAAGACAATCACGTCATTCTTCTCACGAGCCTCATCAGTGTTGCTCCCGCTTGAGAAGTGTCTCCATTTGGGAGAGAAATATTCGATGCCCTGTACTGAAATCCTGACTTTGAGATTGGAACTCTGCAGCTTTTCAAAGTACATTAATGCGGATCGGCGCGAGATTTTGGTCATTACGATCAGCACACCCGAGCTAATAAGCCCCGCCATTGCGTAGTAGGCGAGCGGAGCATCAGATACCGCAATGTCCAACTGTTGGTAAGCTATCATCACAACAATAAGGCCAAACACAAAAGCGGACAAAGCTGCTACAACCATTTTCAGCCAATAGGCCAACCGCCAAACCCCCTTAAACAGTATCTTATGAAGTAACCTTCTGCCCCTCATTAGTTCCTTGGTGGTAGGCTGATACTCCAATTCATAAACCAAATCGCTCATCTCAAGCTCTTTCGATAATTCTTAAACTAATACTTCGTTCGCACGGCGGCAACGCCGGGCAGCGCCCGTCCGCCCCCATGGGCGGGCCCTACCCTCTAGTTCCCTCGACATCATCCCGCACTCTTCCGCCGATGTTTACCATCCTCAACCGCCACGCTTGCCGGGTCCACGTCCCGCTCCAACCGTTCCTCGCCCGCCAGACAGACAAACCGCTGACCGCGCATACGGCCGATCAGGGTCAGGCCCACCTCGCGGGCGATCTCGATACCCCAGGCAGTAAAGCCCGAGCGCGAGGCCAGTACCGGGATGCCCATCATCGCCGTTTTGATCACCATCTCGGATGTCAGCCGCCCAGTCGTATACATGATCTTGTCCGCCGCCGAGGAGTGTTCTGACAGCATCCATCCAGCAATCTTGTCCACCGCATTGTGGCGACCAACGTCCTCCATATAGACCAGCGGGTGGTCTTGATGGCACAGCACCGAGCCGTGAATGGCACCGGCCTCTAGATACAGCGAAGGCGTTCGGTTAATCTTGCTGGCCAGCGCATAGAGCCACGAGGTCTTCACGCGCGTGGCGGGCAGTTGCACATCCTCCAGCCCCTCCATCATATCGCCAAACACCGTGCCCACTGCACAGCCCGAGGTGCGGGTCTTTTTCTTCAGCTTGTCCTCAAAGCTGGTCTGCACTTCGGTGCGCACCACCACGACCTCTAGGTCATCGTCATATTCGACACCGGTGATCACATCATCGTCGCGCAACATCATCTGATTGCGCAGGAACCCCAGCGCCAGATATTCCGGGTAGTCGCCAATGGTCATGGCGGTGACAATTTCCTGACTGTTCAGGTAGATGGTCAGCGGCCGCTCTTCGACCACCGAGATCTGGCTGACCGCGCCATTATGATCCACGCCAGTGACGGCGCGGGTCAGGCGGGTATTGGCGGGATTGGGAGAAATCAGATACTCCGTCACGTCGAATGTCTTGGGCAATTGCAACTCTCCCGGATCAGCCGTAGGTCAATGACATCAGCCTAGGATCATGCCATGCCATTCACCACCACCAAATCTGCCTTTTGGATGGGCTTTCGCGACAGCGCGCCTTTCATTTTGGTGGCCGGTCCTTTTGGCATGTTGTTTGGGGTTCTGGCGGCGGAGGCGGGACTAAATGTCCTTGAAGCGTTGGCGTTTTCTATGGCTGTTTTTGCTGGAGCGTCGCAATTTACTGCGCTGCAACTGATGCAAGAACAGGCCCCAACGATTATCGTGCTGATTTCGGCCCTGGCGGTCAATCTTAGGATGGCAATGTACTCAGCCTCGTTGACACCCTATCTGGGCGCAGCCCCACTTTGGCAACGAGCCTTGGCGGCCTATTTCGTGGTCGATCAGTCATATACCCTGTCGATTGTAAAATTTGAGAACGAGCCAAAAATGACGGTGCCGCAGCGCATGGCGTATTTTGCTGGCACCAATGGGATAATTGCACCGCTGTGGATGACAGCCACCGTTATTGGCGCATTTGTCGGGGCTCAGGTGCCAGACAGCTGGGGCTTGGATTTTGTGCTGCCGCTGGCGTTTCTTGCGATGATCGGGCCGATGTTGCGCACTCCCGCCCATCTGGCCGCCTGTTTTACTGCCATTGTCACCGCGCTGCTGGCCGCCGGATTGCCCTATAACTTTGGACTGATCGTGGCTGGCCTGACAGGGATGATTGTCGGAGCGCAAACGGAGCTTTGGCTTGAACGGCGCAAGGCATTGCGCGAGGTGACCCGATGAGCCAGTTCGATACTCTCACCCTCTGGACCGTCATCATTGGCCTGGCCATTGGTAGCTTCACCCTGCGGTTTGCCTTTTTAGCGCTGATGGGAGACCGCGCCATGCCCGGCTGGTTGATGCGGCACCTGCGCTATACAGCAGTGGCGATCATCCCGGCTCTTGTCACGCCTCTGGTGGTCTGGCCCAGCTCCACCGACGGAGTGACAAGCCTGCCACATTTACTGGCTGCAATGGCAGCGCTGTCGGTGGGGCTGTTCAGCAAAAACGTCATTGCGGCCATGATCAGTGGTGCTGTGACGCTTTACGGGCTATTGTATCTGATCGGCTGAACCAAAGCGCCTGCTCCAAAGCGCCTGCTCCAAAGCGAAAGGGCAACTCCCGCCCAACGCCGCAAGCGATATTGGCCATAAGCCAATGCAGCACGCGGCGGCGGGAGTATTTGGGTGTTGGCGTCCTTAAGGGCGAACTAGCCGTTTAGCGCGGCGTTTCCCTGGGCCAGACCTTGCTGCAGATCCTCGCTGTCGTTCTCATAGTACGTCTCGGTCACCGCACCAGGAAATGCACCAAAACTTTCCGACAGCTTCACCGGGTAAAACGTTTGATCGATTTGCTCAAATCCGGGGATCCTCGCCAGCAGGGATGCGGTGGATTTGGCGCAAAAGACGCCAGGAACCCGGCCATTACTCACTGCCAGCTGAAAGGCCAGTTCGGCCTGTTCAGGCGTCACCTCAAGGGTCTGAATGACCACATGATAGGTGCTACGGGCATGACCGCT
>Ga0209395_1005440_pt1 | contig 14348 bp, 13 predicted proteins | sample GOMGulsemesocosm_3_FD_184635 | JGI IMG/M metagenome (GOLD analysis project Ga0209395, IMG submission 184635) | Methane-oxidizing microbial communities from mesocosms in the Gulf of Mexico - GOM9D Gulf of Mexico (SPAdes) (version 2) | ecosystem: Environmental > Aquatic > Marine > Cold seeps... | reverse complement strand
AGCTGAGTTACTTATAGAAACACTTCTTGTATTTGAAATAAAACCGATGTATTGCACTTCCAAATTATACCTACCAATAGCAATTTTGGTAAACCGAAATCCCCCATTTTCATCCGTTACCGTTCCTTCAACTAATTTTTGATTGCTATCTTTTAAAATAACAGATGCGAAGGGAAGTGTTTCGTTTGTGGTACTTACAATTTTTCCTTGTATCGTGCCAATTTTTTGTGAATTTTGAGAAAATGCGGTGATGCTTACTAACAAACATCCCAGAAAAATAAGTATTGACTTCATATTATATATTTAATTTTGAAGCAAATCTCAATAAATCCCCTTGTTTTCTGTTGGTTTTATATGCGAACGGCTCTATGATTTTATGAACTGCTCTATGTTGTCTTAATTTTATCTTAGTTTTGCTTTAGTAATTCTTAACATATGAAATTCAATAACCTATATCGTGTTGCATTTATTTTGATAGTGTTGGTGAGTACTTCTTGTCATCATAAATCATTGTCATGGAAAGGAGAAATTGTTTATAGTTTAAACAATCAAAACTGGGAAAATAAAATTGACCTTAAAGGAGGTGAAGTGTTTTTTACCAAAACTGAAATCGAAATTGTTCAAAGTCCAGTAGAATTTCAAACTTTTGGGCTTAACCTTTCAAACACCTTTGGCGAGTTTGAAATATTTTGGGATGGCGTACTAATAGGTAAAAATGGAAACCCCGGTAAGGAATCTAAATCAACTTTAACGGGTGCTATGTGGCGAGCCTATAAAATACCAAACCATTTATCTCAAAAAGGAACACATCAATTAGTACTAAAAAGAAGCCTATTCCATGCCCCAGAATACACCGGACTCAATGCTTTTGTCAGTGATTATGATTATTTATTAGAACATCCATTAATTTACACTGCCTTCATGCATATTTTTGCGGGTGGATTTCTATTGGCAGCTTTGTATTTCTTTTTCCATTATTTAGGGAATAAAAGTGAAAAAACCATTCTCATTTTTAGCAGTAGCTGTTTTCTTTTTTTTGGGTTGATTTTGATGGAGTTTATACGAACATATATTTCAATTCATTACAGTCAACATGCGATACGAATGGAAATCATTAGCTATTTAACCTTTTTTATTGCAATCTTGGTTCCTCTTTATTTTTCATTGCAATTTTCGTTTCCTAAACAGAAAGTCATTTTAATGCTATATACAGGCTTCTTAATATATATATTCTATAGAAACCACCAGCGTTATGATGACACCTCCTACAACATGGCATTAACCATGTGGTTCTTTTCTTTTGCAATTGCGTTACACGGTGTGTACAAAAAATATAAAGGAGCATTCATTGTATTACTCGCCCTGCTTATTTGCGCTTTCATTAACAATATATCCTATTTTGATACGAGTTTATTTGCTGGTTTTGGTGTCATTGTGTTGGGCATGCTTTATATCCTCTCAATCAAAGCTAAAGAACAACGATTGGCTTATGAAAACTCTTTATTGCAATCAACCCGACTACGGACAGAATTGCTAAAAAAGAGCATTCAGCCTCATTTTTTAATGAATACTTTAACTTCTTTAATTGATTGGGTAGAAGAAGCCCCAGATAAAGGGGTGTTGTTTATTGAAGCTTTGGCAGCTGAATTTGATGTCTTAAATCAGGTAGAAAACGAAACATTAATTCCGATTTCCCAAGAAATAAAATTGTGTAAAAGTCATATCAGTATTATGAAGTTTCGCAAAGAGGTCGATTATATTTGGGAAGATGAAGGAATTAACGAAAATATAAAACAGCTAATTCCGCCTGCAGTAATTCATACCTTACTAGAAAATAGCATAACACATTGCTTACCTTCAGATGAAAATAAGATGGGCTTTAAGCTCATTGCATTTACCACTACCAACACACAAGAATACACCTTTTTAACTTTTGGAAAAATTAGAAACCAACAAAAAAGCACGGCAGATGGCACCGGTTTTAAATACATCAAAGCACGGTTAACAGAAAGTTATGGAGAAGATTGGACATTTACTTCAGAAGCAACAAATGAAGGCTGGAAAAATACCATTACAATTCAAAAATAAGAATGAACATATTAATCATAGAAGACGAAATTAGAATTGCCAAGCGTGTTGAAAGAATGACCAAAGAGTTTTTCTTAAATACCTTAAAAAAAATCACTTCTGTTCAATCTTTAGCAGAAGGTTTAGAATTTATAAAAACCAATTCGTTAGACTTAGTCCTTTTGGATTTGAACCTAAATGGAGAAAACGGATTTGACGTATTACAAGAAACAGCTTCAGGCGCTTTTCACACCATAATTATCTCTGCAAACAAGCATGAAGCTTTAAAAGCCTTTGAATTTGGTGTATTAGATTTTGTTCCAAAACCGTTTAATAAAGAACGCATTGAGCTCGCGTTCAATAGAATTGTAAAAAAAGAAGAAGTCGGTACAGAAAACCTACAATTTTTAGCGGTTAAAAAGCGTGGCGGAATACACCTTGTAAACATTGAGCACGTGAATTATATCAAAGGAGCTGGTGTATATACAGAGATTTTTCTAACAAACGGAGAAAAAGAATTGCATGATAAATCCTTAGAAAAGCTCTCTCAGTTATTGCCTAAATCATTTGAACGCATTCATAAATCGTATTTGGTAAAAACGACACAAATAAAAGAAATCATTGTAAAAACGGGGAGCCAATATGCTGTCGAATTACATAATGGAGAAATACTTCCAATAGGAAGAACAAAATACAAAGCACTCAAAGAAACTCTTTTTAACTAAAAAATCCTGTACATGTTTGTACAGGATTTTTTATATATACTATTGTTCTTAGTTCATTCCTCCATCAACAGATAAGGTTTGTCCTGTAATATAACCACTCATATCTGATGCTAAGAATACACAAGCATTGGCAATATCATCTGGAGAACCTCCACGCTTTAACGGAATAGAATTTCTCCATCCTTCTACAGTTGCTTCATCTAACTTCGCAGTCATTTCAGTTTCAATAAAACCTGGAGCAATTACGTTTGATCTAATATTTCTAGAACCTAATTCTAAGGCTACTGACTTAGAAAAACCAACGATTCCTGCTTTTGACGCTGCATAATTCGCTTGTCCCGCATTCCCATTAATTCCAACAATAGAACTCATATTAATAATAGATCCATTGCGTTGTTTCATCATTGGACGAATCACTGCTTTTGTTAAGTTGAAAATTGATTTTAAGTTAACTTCGATTACTTTATCAAAATCTGCTTCAGACATACGCATTAGCAAATTGTCTTTTGTAATTCCCGCATTATTGACCAAAATATCAATAGTTCCAAATTCTTTTAAAACATCGGCCGCTAATTCTTGAGCTGCGTCAAAAATAGCTGCATTTGATTGATACCCTTTTGCATTCACGCCCAAATCTTTCAATTCTTTTTCTAAAGCTATGGCTGCATCTACAGAAGAACTATAGGTAAACGCTACATTTGCCCCTTGTTGCGCAAACATTACAGCAATTCCTCTACCAATACCTCTTGTGGCACCTGTAATAATTGCTGTTTTATTTTCTAATAATTTCATATCTAAGTTGTTTGATTTCTATTATACGTCAAATATACTAATCTTTATCTTTTTTTAAAGACGAACGCTTATCTAAAAGAAATTCCCGTAAAACTGAAAGTTAATCAGTAGAAACGGGAATTGTATATTTTAAATACGATAGGTATTTAATGTTCTATTTTAAAACTTCAGCAATCATTTCACCAATTTTTGCAGGAGAACTCACTACGTGGATTCCATTTTCTGCTAAAATTTTCATTTTTGCTTGTGCGGTATCATCTTCGCCTCCAACAATTGCTCCAGCATGACCCATTGTACGTCCTGCAGGTGCTGTTTGTCCAGCGATAAACCCAACAACTGGTTTTCTATTACCATCGGCTTTAATCCATTTCGCAGCATCTGCTTCTAATTGACCACCAATTTCACCAATCATTACAATTGCTTCTGTTTCATCATCATTCATTAATAACTCAACTGCTTCTTTAGTAGTTGTTCCAATAATTGGATCTCCACCAATACCAATAGCTGTTGTAATTCCGTATCCTTGTTTTACAACTTGATCAGCAGCCTCATAGGTTAAGGTTCCAGATTTTGATACAATACCTACTTTTCCTTTTTTGAAGATAAATCCTGGCATAATACCAACTTTAGCCTCATCTGGCGTAATTACTCCTGGACAGTTAGGACCAACCAATCTACAGTCTTTAGTATCTATATACGCCTTTACTTTTACCATATCAGCAGTTGGAATTCCTTCTGTAATACAGATAATTACTTTGATTCCTGCATCAGCAGCCTCCATAATTGCATCGGCAGCAAAAGCTGGTGGTACAAAAATAATAGTCGTATCAGCTCCTGCATTTTCTACAGCATCTGCTACCGTATTAAAAACGGGTTTACCAAGGTGCTCTTGACCTCCTTTACCTGGAGTTACACCTCCAACTACGTTCGTTCCGTAATCTATCATTTGACCAGCATGAAAAGTTCCTTCACTACCAGTAAAACCTTGTACTATAATTTTTGAATCCTTATTTACTAAAACGCTCATTTGTTTTTTGTTTAATCTAAATTATATATCAATTGGAAACCAATTGTTTTAATGCCACAAAAATAGTTCTTTGAATCGTATCAAAAAAAGATTTTCATCACAAATTATTTGTTTTTTTGCTCTTTTAAAAATCGTTTTATCTGAGCCATTTCCTTTAATTTTTCTCTTGATTCGGAAACTGGTGTTCCAAAATAACTCTTTCCACCTTCTACAGATTTTGTAACCCCTGTTTGACCAAGAATAATTGCTCCCTTTCCAATGGTAATGCCACTATTAGTTCCTACCTGTCCCCAAATAGTAACTTCATCTTCAATAATAACGCATCCAGCAATACCTGTCTGTGAGGCGATTAAACATTTTTTTCCAATAACTGTATCATGCCCCACATGAACTTGGTTGTCAATTTTAGTACCTGCCTTAATTGTTGTATCTCCAGTTACCCCTTTATCTATGGTACAAGAAGCCCCTAAATCGACAAAATCTTCCAAAACAACGCGCCCCCCTGAAAGTAACTTATCAAATCCAGTAGGCCTATTTTTATAATAAAAAGCATCTGCTCCTAAAACGGAATTGGCATGTATGGTAACATGGTTCCCAATTACACAATTATCATAAATTGCCACATTGGGATGAATAACACAGTCTTTACCAATCGTTACATTATTTCCAATAAATACATTTGGCTGAATGATGGTATTCTCTCCAATGATTGCAGATGTAGCAATGTTCGAAGTAGCAGCGATAAATGGGTTGAAATGGGTGGTGATTTTATTAAAATCTCGAAAAGGATCCTCAGAGATTAACAATGTTTTTCCTTCTGGACATGCCACTTCTTTATTAATTAAAATAGTTGTGGCCGCAGAGTTCAATGCCTTATCATAGTATTTCGGATGATCAACAAAAACAATGTCTCCAAATTCTACTACATGAATTTCATTAATTCCTGTGATCGAAAAATTGGGATCACCTACAGCTTCAACGTCCAATAATGAGGCTATTTGCTGTAAGGTTTGAGGTGTTTTAAATTTCATAGAAAAAAGATTCCCGCTAATTGCGGGAATAGTTTGATTTATTCTTTGACACGTTCTTGATACGTACCTTTGGTGGTTTCTATTTTAATCTTATCACCTTCATTAATAAATAAAGGTACATTTACTTTAGCGCCAGTTTCTACTGTTGCAGGTTTGGTTGCATTTGTTGCAGTATTCCCTTTTAGCCCTGGCTCTGTTTGTGTAACTTCTAACACCACACTTAAGGGCATATCTACAGATAACGGCATGTCGTCTTCTGAGTTAATGATGATTGTAACAACTTCACCTTCTTTTAATAATTCAGGTGCATCTAAAACAGTTTTTTGCAATGCAATTTGATTGTAATCATTGGTATTCATAAAATTATATGAATCACCATCAGCATATAAAAATTGGAATTTTTGTGTTTCTACACGTACATCATCTAACTTTCTTCCGGCCGGAAACGTATTATCGATCACTTTTCCATTTGTTACACTCTTTAATTTTGTTCTAACAAAAGCGGGACCTTTTCCTGGTTTTACATGTAAAAATTCTACTACTTTGTAAATATCGTTATTGTATCTGATGCACAATCCGTTTCTAATATCTGATGTTGTTGCCATTTATTTATTGTTATGGTTTATTTCTAATTTTATGTTGCCGAATATCCTTTCATAATTCCACGTTGTGAATTACGAATAAATAAGGTGATTTCATCTCTTTCTGGAGTTGCTTCCATCTCCCCTTCAATGATTTCTAATGCTTGTGAATTGTTATAGTTTTTTTGATATAAAATTCTATAAATGTTTTGAATCTCAGAAATCTTTTCCGAGGTAAATCCTCTACGTCTTAATCCGATGGAATTAATTCCAACGTAAGACAAAGGTTCTTTTGCTGCTTTTGTATATGGCGGCACATCTTTTCTTACCAAAGATCCACCAGAAATCATAGCATGATCTCCAATATGAATAAATTGATGCACAGCTGCTAATCCTCCAATTATTGCATATTTACCAATAATAACATGGCCTGCTAATGCAACGCCATTCACCACAATCGAATTATCACCTAATACACAATCATGTGCAATATGGGCAGTTGCCATGATTAAACAGTTGTTTCCTATTTTTGTTTGACCTGAAGCACTTGTTCCTCTGTTAATAGTTACACATTCTCTAACAGTCGTATTGTCTCCAATAATAGTTAAAGAATCTTCTCCTTCAAATTTTAAATCTTGTGGAATTGCTGAAATCACTGCGCCTGGAAAAATTCTACAATTTTTCCCAATTCGAGCACCTTCCATGATGGTTACGTTAGATCCTATCCATGTTCCAGAACCAATCTCTACGTTATTATTAATGGTTGTAAAAGGCTCTACTACTACATTTCTTGCAACTTTTGCTTGAGGATGTACGTATGCTAATGGTTGATTCATAATTTACTGCTTTTTTGCAATTTGTGCCATTAGTTCTGCTTCTACGACTAATTTACCATTCGCATACCCATAGGCTTGCATATGACAAATACCTCTTCTAATAGGCGAAATTAATTCACACTTAAATATTAATGTATCTCCTGGTAACACTTTTTGCTTGAACTTAACATTATCCATTTTCATGAAATACGTTAAATAATTTTCTGGATCTGGAACCGTACTTAATACCAAAATCCCTCCACATTGCGCCATTGCTTCTACTTGCAAGACTCCTGGCATTACTGGTGCTCCCGGAAAATGTCCTTGAAAAAAAGGTTCATTCATCGTCACATTTTTCATACCCACAACATGCTTATCCGACAACTCCAAAATTCTATCAATCAATAAAAAAGGAGGTCTGTGCGGTAAAATATCCATTATTTGATGGATGTCCATCAATGGTGGTTGATTTAAATCATATTGAGGAACTTTATTTCGTTTCTCTAATTTGATAATTTTCGCTAATTTTTTGGCAAATTGCGTGTTGATGGCGTGTCCTGGCTTATTGGCTATTACCTTTCCTCTAATTCGAACGCCAACCAATGCCAAATCACCAACAACATCTAACAACTTATGTCTGGCAGCTTCATTTGCCCAATGTAAGGTTAAATTGTCTAAAATACCATTTGGCTTTACGGCAATTGATTTCTTTTTAAAAGCAACTTTTAATCGTTCCATAGTATCTGTAGACAGTTCTTTATCTACGTATACAATGGCATTGTTTAAATCTCCACCTTTAATAAGATCATTCTCTAACAACATTTCAATTTCATGTAAGAAACTAAATGTTCTTGCTGCTGCTATTTCTTCTTTAAAATTTGAAATGTGATTTAAGGTAGCATTTTGAGTTCCTAAAATTTTAGTACCAAAATCTACCATGGTCGTTACTTCATATTCGTCAGCAGGCATTAGTATTATTTCACTACCTGTCTCATCATCTCTAAATGAAATAATATCTTTAACAACGTACTCTTTAATTGCTGCTTCTTGTTCTTGAATTCCAGCTTTTTCCAAAGCCTCTATAAAAAACTTTGAAGAACCATCCATTATTGGCGGTTCAGAAGCATCCATTTCTATTAGTAAATTATCAATTCCTAACCCTACAGCTGCAGCTAATACATGTTCTGAAGTTTGAATTTGAACACCATTTCTTTCGAGGTTTGTTCCTCTTTGCGTGTTTGTTACATATTCTGCCTTTGCAGCAATCACCGGATGACCTTCTAAATCTACTCGTATAAAAGCAAATCCATGATTTTCTGGTGCTGGTTTAAAGGTCATTTTAACAGTGTTTCCTGTATGTAAACCTACGCCTGAAAGACTAATTTCGTTTTGTATTGTTTGTTGTTTACTCATCAAAATTCGTTTTGAGTTTTTAAATCTCTTTCTATTTTGTTTAAAGTTGATGCCATTTTAGGTAAATTTTTAAAATAGACATATGATTTATTAAAATCTGAAATTCCAAATGCTGGAGTTCCATTTATAACTTGATTCTCTTTTACACTTTTTGTGACACCAGATTGCGCGCCAATTTTCACATTATCTCCAACGGTAATATGACCTGCAAACCCTACTTGTCCGCCAACCATACAGTTCTTTCCAATTTTGGTAGATCCAGAAACTCCTGTTTGAGCAGCAATTACCGTATTCTCTCCAACCTCAACATTGTGGGCTATTTGAATTTGGTTATCTAGCTTTACTCCTTTTCTAATAATTGTTGAACCTAAGGTTGCTCTATCTATAGTGGTTGCGGCACCAATATCTACATTGTCTTCGATTATAACATTTCCTGTTTGTGGAACTTTGTTATAAGTTCCTTCGGTGTTTGGCGCAAAACCAAATCCATCTGAACCAATAATGGCCCCAGTATGAATCACACAATTAGCACCTATTTGTGTTTCTGAACATATTTTAGCACCTGCAAAAATAGTGCTGTTATCTCCAATTATAACATTATCTCCAATAAAGGCATTCGGGTAAATTTTTACATTTTCCCCAATTACAACATCGTTTCCAATGTAGGCAAATGCCCCTATATATTCATCTTTACCAATGCTTGCCGATGCTGCGATATAATGCGGTTCTTCCCTACCCGATTTGTTATTTTTTACTTCATTGTAAAATGCTAATAATTTAGAAAAAGCAGCGTAGGCATCGTCTACTTTTATTAAGGTAGTCGCTATTTCTTTTTCTGCAACAAAACTTTTATTAACAATAGCTATAGACGCTTTTGTTGTATATAAATATGGATTGTATTTAGGATTAGACAAAAAAGTTAAACTTCCTTTTTCTCCTTCTTCAATTTTAGATAATTTAGAAACCTCTGCATTGGGGTTACCAACGATGTCTCCTTCTAAAATTTCTGCTATTTGTTGCGCTGTAAAATTCATTGTCTGCAAAAGTATGAAAAAACTTAGGATTTGGCTAATTACATTTTCTTAGGATAACATAAATAATATTTCTCTACAGGTTTTGTTAATGCCTGTAAATTTAATTGATCTGAAGCACTTGCAATATCAATCATTTCGTTTTCCCCAAACTGGATTTTAATAGGGTTTTTAGAATTATAGGCCTGGTTTCTTACCTTCCCTTCAAAAACAAAATAAGAGACTTGGTTTGGAGCAATGGCTAACTTACTCATTAACTTTTCTTCTTGCTTTTTTATCTCATCTATGGAAAACGGGCGATCTTGAAGTTGTATTTTAAATAAATTGCGATTGATAATCATCTTTGCTAATTCAGATAAAATAGTATCTGAATGCGAGGTCCATTCTTTGATGGCCGATAACACATCATAATCATCTAATTTTGAAAAAACCTCTAGTGTTTCATCAGTAAAATTTTCTTCTGAGATATGATTGTATAAAAAATATTGCAATGTTTTTGTCGCCGGTAGCTTCACTTTTTGCTCGGCTAACTCTTTAGCTCTCTTTAAAATTTTAACCAGCATGTTTTCTGCAACCAATCCTGTTTTGTGCAGGTAAACTTGCCAATACATTAACCTACGTGCAATAATAAATTTCTCTACAGAATAGATTCCTTTTTTTTCAATAACCAATTCATCATTGACAACATTCATCATTGCAATTAACCGATCAGAGCTAATATTACCCTCTGTAACACCTGTATAAAAACTATCTCTTTTTAAATAATCCAACCGATCGATATCTAGTTGGCTCGAAATTAATTGGTAGAAAAATTTTCGCGGGTGTTTTCCTTCAAAAATTTCTATCGCTAAACTTAGGGCCCCATCAAACTCTTCGTTTAATTTCTTCATAAATTTTAAAGAAATTTCTTCATGACTAATGCCATTTACAATACTATGTTCTAAGGCATGTGAAAATGCGCCATGACCAATATCATGCAGCAAAATTGCCATACACAATGCATTTGCTTCTTCATTAGAAATTTCTATCCCTTTAAACCTTAGCACCCGAACCGCTTTTTGCATTAAATACATACACCCCAATGCGTGATGAAAGCGGGTATGATTCGCGCCAGGATATACCAAATTTGAAAACCCCATTTGTGTCACGCGACGTAAACGTTGAAAATACGGATGTTCAATGATATCAAAAATTAAACTATTCGGAATCGTAATAAAACCGTAAATTGGATCGTTAAGTATTTTGAGTTTATTTGTTTTAGAAGTTTTCAATAGATTGTTTTTAGGGATACAAATATACCATAGTTATTCAAAATGATAACGGCAGATTAAAATTCACGTTATTTTAACGAAAATAATTAAATGAATTCGTACTGCTTCTAGTATTTTAGCAGTAGAAATAAAGAAAACAATATGAGAAAGATAGAAATTTTATGGGTAGATGATGAGATAGATTTATTAAAATCTCACATTCTATTTTTAGAAAAGAAAAACTATCAAGTAACAAAATGTACCAATGGTGCAGATGCAATTGATTTGGTTGAAGAACAAAATTTCGACATCGTTTTTTTAGATGAAAATATGCCTGGAATTACAGGCTTAGAAACCTTAGCAGAAATCAAACAAAAGCACACCAACCTTCCTGTTGTAATGATCACAAAAAGTGAGGAAGAATATATTATGGAAGAAGCAATTGGGTCTAAAATTGCCGATTATTTAATCAAACCCGTGAATCCAAATCAAATTTTGTTGAGTTTAAAGAAAAACTTAGACCATTCGAAATTAATTTCTAATAAAACCACGTCTAACTACCAACAAGAATTTAGAAAGATCTCTATGGATTTAGCTATGGTAAATTCTTATGAAGAATGGATCGCTATTTACCAGAAATTAGTACACTGGGAATTGGAATTAGAAAGCATAAATGATACCGGGATGCTTGGTATTCTGGAAAGTCAAAAAAACGAAGCAAATAGCTTGTTCTTTAAATTTATTAAAAAAAATTACGAAGGCTTCTTAACAGATTCTGACAAACCAACTTTTTCACACACCTTATTAAAAGAGGTTGTTTTTCCAGAGGTAAACTCCAACAACGGAACTTTATTAGTGGTTATAGACAATCTTCGTTTAGATCAATATAGAATATTAGAACCTTATATAAATACCCATTTTAAGAAGAAGCATGAGCTTTCTTATTTTAGTATTTTACCAACCGCCACTCAGTATGCACGTAATGCATTATTCGCTGGTTTAATGCCTTCTGAAATGGAGAAAATGCATCCGAATTTTTGGAAAAATGACACCGATGAAGGTGGGAAAAATCTATTTGAAAATGAGTTTTTAACAGCACATATTAAAAGGTTAAGTTTAAACATTAAACACGAATATTACAAAATCACAAACCTAAGAAATGGAAAAGAATTGGCCGATAATTACAACGCAACCAAGCAAAATGATTTAACGGTTATTGTATATAATTTTGTAGACATGCTCTCGCATGCCAAAACAGAAATGGAAGTTATCAAAGAATTGGCTGGTGATGACAAAGCGTATCGCTCCTTAACAGAAAGTTGGTTTCGGAACTCGCCCCTCTTAGAAATTATACAGAAAGCACAAAAATTAGGTCAGAAATTAATTATTACCACAGATCATGGTACTATTAATTGTAAACATCCAACGAAAGTAATTGGCGACAAGTTTGCCAGTTTAAATTTGCGTTATAAAACTGGTAGAAGCCTAACTTATAACGACAAAGATGTCTATGCTGTTCGCAATCCAAAAGATATTTTCTTACCCTGTTCATCAATGAATAGTTCGTTTATATTTGCCAAAGAAGATTTGTTTTTAGCCTATCAAAACAACTACAATCATTATGTGAAGTATTTTAAAAACACCTACCAACATGGCGGAATCTCCTTAGAGGAAATGGTTATTCCATGTGCGGTGTATGAGGCCAAGTAAGAAACCTCTTAAAAAACAAGAAAGACACACATCTTCTGAATATCCTTTCTTTTTTATGAAATAAAATAGTAAATTATTTTAATTCTGACTGTCCCAACATTGGCATCTTTTTGTCGTGGTTTAAAGTAGCGGGTGCCTTGTATTAAAACAAGAACTCAAACAAAAATTAGCTTAAAAAAACCACAAACATATTAACGCTTGTGGCTTATAATTTAATCTGTATTAATTAATGCTAGTTTTGCACGGGTTACCAAACCGGGCTAGCATATCAGAGCGATCGGGTATAAACAAATAAAAAAATGGAAAGTTTTTAGCAATTCTTTTTCCGTTTTTCTTTTTTTATAGCAGCCCAAATTTACATTTCTTTTAAAAACAACAAGCAATTACCCAAATAGGTGTCCTCAAAAAAATTAGTAGAGTTTGTAGTTCTCTAACTCCTGTAGGGCTACATCTATTTTCTTTTCCCAGTTTTTTTGATCTGTGCTACTCGCACCATGTTTTGTCTCTCTGTCGTAATTATCTTGGTAGGATTGATACACTTTTTTAAACCAATTAATAAGCAAATCGTACTCGTATCTGCTCAGGTTTTTTTTGCCCAAACCATGTTGATGTTCTCTAAATTTTCTAGCTAATAATTCAGCAATATTAAAATGATATTGCTCATGGTTCAATAACAATTCATTACATATTGTAGTGGTTTTAGAGTGTTTCCTAACAAAATAAGAGACCACTTCAAAGGAGAAGGTTTTATCTGTATAATACACCGGAATAAAGCTTAATTCAATAACACTAATTGCTTTGTTATTGTTTTCTCCATCCCCATACCCAATTTTTTCAAAATCATTCCAGGTTAACAATCGAGATTTAGACCAAATAATAACATCTTCAATTCCTAACTTTTTCTGGGCTTTTATCTGGCTACTAAACAGCATTAAACAAACAGCAAGTATTGTATTTTCAATTTTATTGACTTTTCGCAATTTTATCAAATATAAAGTTAATACTAATCTAAGAATTTTTATTTTTGTTTTATGAACAAAAATTATTCCATAAAGGATTTAAACTTGATAGTCAAAGAAATATTGGCAACTGCAAAAAGCAAGTCTTTATTATTTTATGGAGAAATGGGTGTCGGAAAAACAACCTTAATTAAAGCATTGTGCAAAGAATTAGGCATCGAAGATGTGGCCCACTCTCCTACATTCTCATTAGTGAACGAATACCACACCTCAAAAAATGACATTGTGTATCATTTTGACTTCTATAGAATTGAAGATGAAAACGAAGCCTATGATATTGGAATAGAAGATTATTTCTACGCAGATGCATGGTGTTTTATTGAATGGCCGCAGAATATCGAAAATTTACTACCTTTAGAGTCCACCGAAATACATCTTTCGGTTTTAGACAATGGTCAACGTAACATTCAACTAAAATAATATATATGAGCCAATACTCTCCATTTAGCAAAGAAGAACTGATGCCGCAAGAAGAAATGCTTGAAATTAAAAAGCAAAAAGGAGAATTATTTATTGGCCTGCCTAAAGAAACACATTTTGAAGAAAAACGAGTGTGTTTAACACCAGATGCTGTAGCTGCGTTAACCGCACATGGCCATCGTGTTGTTATTGAAACAGGTGCCGGAGAGGCCGCTAATTTTAATGACAAAGAATATGCAGATTCTGGTGCAAAGATATCCTACAATTCTGAAGAAGCCTTTGGATGTAATATTGTGTTAAAAGTGGCGCCGCCCACCTTAAAAGAAATTGAGTTGATAAAACCTCAAAGTATTTTATTATCTGCGTTGCAATTAAAAACGCAAACAAAATCCTACTTTGAAACCCTTGCAAAAAAAAGAATAACAGCTGTAGCTTTTGATTATATAAAAGACGAACATGGCGTATAC
>Ga0209395_1005439_pt1 | contig 14349 bp, 14 predicted proteins | sample GOMGulsemesocosm_3_FD_184635 | JGI IMG/M metagenome (GOLD analysis project Ga0209395, IMG submission 184635) | Methane-oxidizing microbial communities from mesocosms in the Gulf of Mexico - GOM9D Gulf of Mexico (SPAdes) (version 2) | ecosystem: Environmental > Aquatic > Marine > Cold seeps... | reverse complement strand
ACCGCGGATCATTGCCTTGTGTCGCCTGCTTCAAAAAACAGCACCCATGGTGGCTTGTCTTTCCTTTGTGCTGCAATTTCTGTATTTTGGTAACGAGGCAATACCTCGCGCGTTAGCGATGTCGTTGTTAGTATTGAGCATGCCATATCAAGGCTTAATTTGGCTTGGCTATCGTGCCAAGCAGCCGCTGTCTCGGGGATTGCTTCATTGGTGTAGTGAAGTCAGACTGCAGATGGTGAATGCTGGGATGAGCGTTAAGCCGATCACTGCTCGCGCCTGCTATATGGACATGGCACAGCTTCTAAATGATGCCTATGCCAAACTAAACAAAGCATTCGAGCTGCCATAATAGACAATGAAATCTTTACAAATTTTCGCCGGACCGTCGGCGCTGCGCGTTATCAATGAGCAGGGCATCAATCCTAACTTGTTCTCGGCGATGCTCGGTGCCAGCGGCGGACCAAAGTGGTTTACTCTGCTGGGACTAGATCGTTATCTGTTTGGTCAGTTTTTTTCATCAGTTGAGCATTGTGTCCATCTTATAGGCTCCTCTGCCGGTGCTTTTCGTTTTGCAGCACTGAGTCAACAACAGCCCGATAGCGCTATTGAACGTTTAGCCGATCATTATTCTCGTGTGACTTATAGTGACAAGCCTAGCTTAGGGGAAATCAGTGATAAAGGCGCCGAGATGGTCGATGTATTACTTGCTGGCACAGGCATGGATGAAATCCTCACCAATCGAACAATGCAGCCACATTTCATTACCGCTAAAACGAATGGCTTGTTAGCCTATGATCACAAAGCGGCGCAACTATTGGGTTTAGCCCGAAGCTATGGCCTAAATAGGATCAAGCGCAGCCATCTTGGTAAGCAATATCAGCGCGTGGTATTTACGCCGCGCCTTAATCAATTACGGTTAGATGATCCTGCTAAGATCTCCACCATTGAAGTGGCGTTGACACCGAGAAATGTACGCCAGGCCTTGCTCGCGTCAGGGTCAATTCCGATGTTACTCAAGGGCGTCAGAGATATTGATGGAGCCCCCAAGGGGACTTATCGAGACGGCGGTATCATTGACTATCACTTTGATTTTAAAGTGAGTACAGACAATGATAAACATCCATTGGTATTGTTTCCGCACTTTAATGCCATGCCGCGAGCCGGTTGGTTTGACAAGCGTCTAAAACGTACCCCGTTAAACTCAAGTTTTGATAATGTGGTCATGCTGTGTCCAACGCCGGAATTTATCGACCAATTACCTCATCGAAAAATTCCTGACCGTAATGACTTTAGCGACCTAGATGCCAAGGCACGGTTACATTATTGGCAGTGCGTATTAGCGCAAAGTGAATTACTAGCAACAGAGTTTTCACAGGTCGTGCAAACTCAAGATATAAGCCAGATCAAACCACTGAATTTAGTTTAATCGGCGGTAACAGTTGATAATAAAGTCTAATTCGATACTTAGCTTGTGTGCACCTGCAATCGCAAGGGTTTGCGCTTGATTGGCTTTCCACGCAAAAGGGGTCATCTGAAGCAAGGCGCTGCGGTGCTCATCGGTTGGACAAATTTCGAATGTAAATCGCTCACTGTTACTAAGCTCAAAGCCTTCGAATTGGGTATCTTGGGTGTCATGCTCTCTAACATCATCATAAATAAATTCGCGTAGCTGCCATAGGTGGCGCGCGCCCGGCATCACGCTAACGATGATCCCGTCGGCGTTCAGTACACGATTGAGTTCGCTATCGTTGGCGGGGGCATAGACTTTAAGTACGGCATCGAGGCTGTTCGATTGGACTGGGATATTATCGGAGCTGGCGACAAAATAGTGAGCCTGTTTATCTTGAGCGGCGGCTTTGACCACTGCGGCCTTGGAGATATCCATTCCATAGTTAACCATGCTTGGTAGTGCCTGCTGCAACTGGCGAGTGTAATACCCCTCACCGCAACCTAAATCTAGCATTGTTGCCGACTCAGATACTTGCGCCGATAATGTCTGGGCCAATTTTTGTGCCAGTGGTTGATAATAATTAGCCTGCAAAAAATCATGACGCGCCGTGATCATCTCTTTGCTATCACCTGGCTGTTTCGATTTTTTGTGCTGTACGGGTAACAAATTGAAATACCCTTGCTTGGCGCGGTCAAACTGATGATTGTTGGTGCAGCCCAGTGTTTTTTGGTTGCTAATCAACGCGAGTGGCGATTGACAAAGAGGGCAGTTGTATATCATAAATTTTTGTTCTCAAAGAGTTAAGCCATTCCCGTGAGAATGCCCTAATGATAGGAAATTAGTATCGCGCTATTATATTACAAAAACTATCTCGATCACTAATACAAAGCGATAAGCTCAATTCACAGGTTTTTCTCAAACAGCGCGACATCGTGATGCTTACCCATTTTTTCGCCCACCTCAGAGAGTACACCGACTTGTTTAAAACCAAGTTGTTGATGTAGCTTGAAAGACGCAATATTGGGTACGGTGATAAGCGCGTAAGCGCGATGGAATTGTTTCTGTTTTAACTCCGTAAATAGGCGCTGATATAGGTTCTTTCCTACGCCTTTTATCGTGCAATCAATAGCTTTATAAATCGTTATTTCAGTTGAACGATTAAACGCTGCTTTATCGTTATAGGGACTGTTATAGGCAAATCCAATCGTACTATCACCATCACAAGCGACTAATAATACACTGTCGGCTCTGTGCACCATTTCCTCAAACCATTGCGTGCGGCGTGTTAAATCCCATGGCTCAACATCGAAGGTGATGGCTGAATTGAGGATAAAATGATTATAGATATCATTTATCGCTGACAAATCAGCGATAGTCGCGTAGCGCAAAGTGATCATTGTATTTGGTATTCCTTGGGGATGTTGATTATCGGAAGTAGGATAAGTTGGTTAAAGTAGCGCACATAGAGCACGCTACTTAATCGCGCTTAGCACTCAAATGTTGACCAAATTGGCGCGTGATCAGAAGGCTTCTCAATGCCGCGTAATTGATAATCCACATCCGATTCTAAGCAATACTGGCTAAGCCCCGGAGTGGCAAGAATAACATCGATACGTAGACCGCGGTTATCATCAAAACCACGGGAGCGATAATCGAACCAGCTGTAGCATTCTTCGCGCTCAGGGTGAAGAAGGCGGAAGGTATCATCCAATCCCCAACCTTTTAACGTCGCCAGCCACTCACGCTCTTCCGGTAGGAAGCTACATTTACCAGTTCTTAACCAGCGTTTTGCGTTATCAGGTCCAATCCCGATATCAATTTCAGCGGGCGAAATATTGATATCGCCCATAACAATGACGTTTTCCTCATTGGTATGGTTAGTCACTAGATACTGCTGGAGATCTTGATAAAACTTTTCCTTGGCCGGGAATTTTGTTTCATGACTACGGTTTTCACCTTGCGGGAAGTAACCATTGAGTACGCGGATTTTATTACCCGACTTGGTCGTCACAGTGGCCATAATCATTCGACGCTGCGCATCATCTTCATCAGTGTCGAAGCCATATTGTACGTCTTCAACCTCTAGATTAGTCATTAGGGCGACACCGTAGTGTCCCTTTTGACCATGATAGAACACCTTATAACCCATGGCCTCAACGGCTTCTAATGGGAACTGTGGGTTGTCCACTTTAATCTCTTGCAAGCCAATAACTTCAGGCTGATGCTTGTCTATTAATTCTTGTAATTGGTGGAGGCGGGCTCTAAGGCCGTTGATATTAAAGGATATGGCTTTCATATGTTTGATTCTTATCACTGATACAATAGGTTATTTTAAACTAACCATTGGATCACAAACAACCGCTATAGCCGTTAATTTGTTATCCATTGGTCGTGGAATGCGGTTAAATTCCGATATAAATACCCGTTTTAGCGATCGGGCAAAGATATTCTTGGATCTCTTGCGGTACTTTATCACTCGTCAGCGCTTTATCGATGCTGATATCTTCAAGTGAGGTGTCTATGATGGGTGCTTCGCTGCGCACTACATTAGGGTCAAAAACCATCACATACGGTGTCAATATCTGGCTCGCTTTGACGCTCATCACGATACCAAATTGACCGTTGGATAACGCCACAAAAGTACCTGGTGGATAGACCCCCATTGTTTTGATGAATGCCGTAAGATGCACCGGATCAAAACGAGACTTATGAAATTTAAATAAGTGTGACAGGGCGAGTGCCGGAGATTTCTCTTTATTCGTCTCAAGATCGTATGGAAAGCGTAGCTTCTCATAGTAATTCACTAAGGAAATGATTAACGAATTATCGGCTAAGCTTTGCCGAGTCAGACGTTTTGGGTATCCGCTGCCGTCAGCAAATTCATGATGCTGGCTTATTGCTAGCTTGATATTGTCGTTAATAGTCGGACACAGCTTAAGTACTTCTAGGCCATACTGTGGGTGCTGGCGAATAATATGGGACCGTTGGTCGCTACCGATAGTCTTGCTTTTATAGACATTCTTGGGGATCTTTAGTTTACCAATATCATGGAGTAGGCCAGCTAATCCAAGTTCTACCATCGCGATGTCGCCTAACCCAATATATTTACCGACCAACATCGCTAAGACACAAACGGACAAACTATGGTGATGTAGATCGCTGTTGTCACGATCATCACTGACCAAATGTAATACGAGTTCTTCTTTTTGCTGGAGCGCATCGTTAAGGCTACTAATGACCTCCTCGGCTTGAGCAATTGATTCTAGCGGACGAGAACGTAATCGGCTCGAGAGACCACGAACCTGAGCGAGGGCGCCCATATAATCATCTTGGCATTTTTTTAGCGATCGTCGGTAGAGTTGCATCGCCTCGATTTGCGCTTCTTTTTTCTGATGCAGTAACTCGATACTCTTAGTTAACTCTTCATCGGAGATCGCCACTTGATGTGTTTGGCTTGCAGGCTCCGATAATGGCTTAGCCGTGCTACGGCCTGGATCCACATACACATGCTCATACCCACAGCGCTTAAGTATCGCTATCTGTTGTGTATTGCTTAGCCGAAATCTATTAAACAAGAACGGATGAGCCTTCCATTTACCTGGTACTTCGATAAACACGCCAGGCTGTAACCGCTCTACAGCTAGTTTTAGTTTGCTTCTTTTATCAGACACTATCTTGGCTTAGGGTAATACTTTTTTATACGGTTTGACGATAACGCTGTCATAGACTCCCGCATCGACGTACGGATCGCTATCTGCCCAAGCTTGTGCCTGCTCGAGTGAATCGAACTGTGCGATCACTACCGAACCGGTGAACCCTGCTTCGCCAGGCTCTTCGCTATCGATCGCTGGCGTGGGACCGGCGACAAATAATCGACCTTGACGGGTTAATTCTTTGAGTCGCTCGACGTGCGCAGGGCGTGCTGCCATACGCTTTTCTAAACTATTTTCAATATCTTGCGCAAAAATCACATACCACATATTAAGAGCTCTCTTGTTCATCTGATTCGGGCATATATTTATACAAATAGATGCCGGTAATAATAAATAACAACATGGTCAGGCCAAACAGGCCAAACACTTTAAAGTTGACCCAAAACTCAAGGCTTAGATTAAAGGCGATGTAGTAGTTGAGTGCGGCGGCAAAAATGCAGCATAGCGCCCAGCCAATACTTACATTACGCCACACAAAGTCAGGTGCTTTCATTTCAGCGCCGAGTAGCTTTTTGGGTAACGGGTTGTCCAATAATTGATAGGTGGTGATCACTATTGCGAACAGGCTGTAGATGATGGTGACTTTCCATTTAATGAATGCATCATCGCGTAAATATAGGGTCAATGATCCAAAGATAACAATGGCAATCATCGCTATCCAATGCACTTTCTCTATTTTATTAAACAGCACTTTAAGTAAAATAAGCTGCAATGCTGTCGCCACCATCAAGACGGCGGTGCCGATATATATATCAAACAGATAATAGGCAATGAAAAAAGCGAGTAGGGGTAGAAAATCGAGTAGTTGCTTCATGTTGTTCTATACTGAGGATTTTGCTTATTGTAATAAATAAAGCACAGAACTGTCACTAAAAATCGGTGTTCTGTGCGATAAATATCTGCTCTTGGCCTACTTAATGGTTGCTGCCTTCATCGACGTGACAAAGTCGCTTAGTTGCGCAAGCATCACGTCAGGCTGGTTAAGGTTATTTTCAATAATCTTAACCACGGCCGAACCACTGATAATGCCATCTGCACCAGCCGTTAAACCGTTTTTGGCATCAGTCGGCGTTGCGATACCAAAACCAAGTAGCAATGGCGCCGCTTGATGCTCCTTTAGGGTGGTGATTAGGTGCTCAACGGGCATTTTTACTTTCGCCTCAGTCCCAGTCACACCTGCGCGACTTAAAAGATACGTATATCCTTGTGTTTGCTCTGCAACCTGTTGCAGTGTTTGCGGACTACCGTTTGGCGGGGCAATAAATATCGCTTGGATGCCAGCCGCATTGGCCGCCGCCTTAAAAGGCGCCGACTCGCGTAGCGGCACATCGGCGATTAGCACTGAGTCGACACCCGCTTCTCTACAACGCTGATAAAATAATTCAATGCCGTTACTGACTACAAGGTTGGCATAGAGTAATAATCCAATCGGTGTCTGTGGATGCTTAGCCCTTATCTTTGCCAGCAGTTCGAAACATATCGTTGGCGTTGTACCTGCACCCAATGCGCGCTCACTGGCGGCTTGAATGGTCGGCCCGTCCGCACTAGGATCTGAAAATGGGATGCCAAGCTCCAGCGCATCGGCACCAGCCTTGACTAGGGTATCAATCACTGCGAGGGATTGCTCAGGATTAGGGTCGCCAATGGTAACAAAGGGAACAAAGGCCCCTTGATTGTTCTCTTTAAGCGCGGCAAAGGTTTGTTGATACCGTTGGGATAATGAATTGCTCATGTTATTTATGCTCCTAGGCCGTTTTCTTGTTGTTCGAGGATCGCGGTAACATGAGCGAGATCTTTATCGCCACGCCCAGATAAGTTAACCAGCAAGGTCGTTGGCTTTGTTGCCTCTTTGGCTAGTTCATAAGCGAACGCCAATGCGTGGGATGATTCCAGCGCTGGAATAATACCTTCACAACGGGCCAAACGCTGAAATGCGCTTAGTGCCTGATCATCTGTCACCGATTCGTAACGAGCACGGCCGATGTCGGCAAGATGCGCATGCTGTGGACCAACACCGGGGTAATCTAAGCCCGCCGACACAGAGTAAGACTCTTCTATTTGTCCGTCACTATCTTGCATCAGATAGGTATAAGTCCCGTGAATAATGCCTTTACGGCCTTTACCAATAGTCGCGCCGTGTTTGCCGCTATCAACGCCAAGGCCGGCCGGCTCAACGCCGATGAGTTCGACGCCTTCTTCATCAATAAAGTCATTAAACATGCCGATGGCATTTGACCCGCCACCAACACACGCAATCACGGCGTCAGGTAATTTTCCTTCGACGGCGAGGATCTGTGATTTCGCTTCCTCACCAATCATTTTCTGAAACTCGCGCACCATGGTTGGGAAGGGATGAGGCCCAGCTGCTGTGCCCAACAAGTAATGTGCCGAGTCATAAGTCGCTGACCAATCACGCAATGCTTCGTTGACGGCATCTTTTAGGGTCCCACTGCCCGCTGTCACCGGAATAACCGTGGCGCCCATCAGTTTCATCCGAAATACGTTAGGCTGCTGACGTTCACAATCTTTAGCGCCCATATAAATTCGCGCCTTAAGTCCTAATAATGCACAGGCGAGGGCAGTGGCGACTCCGTGTTGACCAGCGCCGGTTTCAGCGATTATTTCATGTTTACCCATGCGTTTTGCCAATAACGCTTGACCCAATACTTGATTGGTCTTATGCGCGCCACCATGGAGTAAATCCTCACGTTTAAGATAAATTTTGACATCTGGGTTAGGGCTAAAATTGCGGGTCAGTGTTAGTGCTGTTGGGCGTCCCGCATAGTTTTTTAGCAGCCCCATAAACTCGGCCTGAAATTCTTCATCGGTTTGACAGTCGATAAATGCTTGTTCAAGTTGTTCTAGTGCTGGCACTAATATTTCTGGCACATACATGCCACCAAAATCGCCAAAATAAGCGTCATTGCTACTCATAATAAACTTCCTAATATTCTCTAATGTGTTGCATTAATTTTTTAATTTTGATCAAATCTTTTACACCGGGACTGCTTTCTACGCCTGAATTAACATCCAGACCGATAAAGCCACAGCTAGCCGCTTGTTTGATGTTGTCAACGTTTAGACCCCCGGCTAACATTGCCTGAGATCTGATATCTTTAGGCACCTGCTCCCAATCGAACGCGGTTCCTGTTCCACCAAATTGTAGATTGTGATCGGTGGTGACGGCACTATCGATCAGTAATCGGTCTACCACAGCTGATGCAGGGATTTCACTGAGCTGATCACTACGTAGCGCTCGCCATATTTGAGTGTCTTTGCTCAGCAATGGACGTAATTGATTAATGTACTCATTGTCTTCGCCGCCATGAAGCTGCACCGCATATAACGATAATTCCTGCGCGTAACGCGCGATGGTCACAATGTCTTCGTTAACAAAGACACCAACGAAATTTAACGAAGCGCTAGCAACAACACTCTTGGCCTTCGCCAGTTCAATATAGCGTGGCGATTTTTTGGCAAAGATGAGTCCGCCGTACACTGTACCGGATGCAGCTGCTGCAATCGCCGTTTCTGGGGTGCTGATGCCACAAATTTTGTTATCGCCGTAGATTAGGGCGCGACACGCTAAATCAATATCAGGCTGGCTCATTAGCGAACTTCCGACTAAGAAAGCATCGACAAAGGGCGCGAGTTCGGCTATTTGCTGGTGGTTTGAAATACCAGATTCCGAAATAATCACCCGCTCGCCAGTCACTTGCGGTGCTAAGATCTTGGTGGTATGCAAATCAATCGACAGATCGCGTAAATTACGATTATTGATACCGATGATCTTTGCATCGAGCGTGATTGCGCGTTGGAGCTCTGCCTGATTAGATACTTCAGTTAATACATCCATACCGTACTGGGCAGCAAACTCACTGAGCGACTGGTACTTATCATCATCTAACACCGATAACATCAGCAGTATCGCATCCGCGCCCATGTAACGTGCTAAGAGAATTTGATAGCTATCGACGAAAAAATCCTTACACAATATTGGCTGACTAAGACGCTCGCGCACCTGCCGCACATAGTCGAAGCGCCCTTGAAAATACGTTTCGTCGGTCAAAACGGAAATTGCAGTGGCATGGTTCTTATACCCGTCACAGATAACATCGAGATCAAAGTCTTCTCTGATCAGCCCCTTGGAAGGCGATGCTTTTTTACATTCCAGGATATAGCTCGCATTATTTTGCTTAAGCGCCGTAAACAAGCTGTTGGTGGAAGGAGTCAGTCCTGCACTAATCTTGTCCAGCGGGTACTGTGCTTTAAGCTGCTCAATTTGTTGTGGTTTAGACGCAACAATTTGATCTAGCACCGTTCCTGTATGCTTAATGCCGGCAATTTGAGTGTAAATATCCATATTAACGTTCTCCAAAATTGGTGCTAGCGTCAGCTAGTTGTTGCACGACGCGATAAGGTGCGCCGCTCTTGATGCATTCCATTGCCATGTTCACGCCGTCTTTTAAGGTTGTTACCTTACCAGCCAAATAGAGTGTGGCGGCGACATTCACGGCGACCGCGGTTTGATGAGCAATAGTACCTTGACCTTTTAGCAGTGCGGTTATGAGTATTGCGTTATGCGCCGCGTCACCGCCTTTAAGATCGGCAAGTGGAAAACGCTGGATCCCTAACTCGTCAGGATCCACCGTAAAAGTGGTAATTTTACCGTCTTTAAGCTCAGCGACCGATGTTGGACCATGGATTGCAAACTCATCGAGGCCACTTCCATTTACGACTAACGCGTGTTTAACCCCGATAAGATCAAGCGTCTTCGCGATAGGTTCAATCAGTGCTTCATCATAAACGCCCATCAATTGAGTCTTTGGGGCGGCTGGATTAATAATTGGCCCAAGCACATTAAAAATAGTACGTGTGCCTAACGCTTGACGTACCGGCACCGCATGACGCACACCCTGATGATACTGCACCGCAAACAAGAAACATAGATTGTGATCATCCAAACACTGGCGTGACTGCGCTGGGCTCATGTCTAATTTGATCCCTAACGCTTCGAGTAAATCAGCCGAGCCGGATTTTGACGACACACTACGATTGCCATGTTTAGCGACTTTAACGCCACAAGCGGCGCTAACAAAGGCACTCGCCGTAGAAATGTTAATGGTATTAGAGCCATCGCCGCCGGTGCCGCAACTATCGAGGAACGGGTAGTCTGGGCTTGGAAACGGCAGCGCAGCCTCTTTTAATGCCAAGGCGGCTCCCGCGATTTCATCGGGGGTTTCGCCCTTTATTTTTAGTGCGGTAAGTAGCGAGCTCAATGCTATTGGCTCTAGGTTACCCTGTACAATGTCACTAAAAATAGCGCGTGATTGTTGCATTGTTAGGGATTGTCCCTGATAAAGCTGTTCTAAAAGTGCGTTGCTCATCTTAATGCTTCCTTGTTAGCCATTAAATGATTTAATGATTGTGCCAATAGCTGCTCGCCATCAGGGGTAAGAATAGATTCTGGATGAAATTGAAAGCCCAAAATAGTCTGCTGCTCGTTGACCACTGACATCACAATATCATCTGTCTTAGCCACCACACTAAGTGATTGTGGCAAATCATGCGCCATCAATGAGTGGTAACGCGCCACTGGCATCGGATTAACTAAGCCGGCAAACGGGCCTTGTTCATTGTGGGCAATGGGTGATGATTTACCATGCACTGTTTGGGGACTAAGCCCTATGGTGCCGCCAAATGCCTCAACAATGGCCTGATGACCGAGACATATCCCAAGCATAGGAAAACGATCGATACATTGTTTAACCAACGGCACTAAACAGCCTGCATCGCTTGGACTGCCAGGGCCAGGAGATAACACTAACACCGGTGGCTGTTCGCTATCTTGCATCTTGTTAATGATTAACTGTGGACTAATATCGTTACGATAGATGGTGACTTGAGCACCCATACTACGAAATTGGTCTACTAAGTTATAGGTAAACGAATCAAAATTATCGAGCAAAAACACATGACACGCTGTTAGATTAGGCATCGAGTCCTCCTTGGACCAAAATGGCGCTTATGACAGCCTGCGCCTTGGCGCGGGTTTCATCAGTTTCGGCCTGCGGATCCGAGTCAAATACCACGCCCGCGCCCGCTTGAATAGTGGCCATGCCATTGCTGACAAATGCCGAGCGGATCACGATACACGTATCCATATCGCCAGCGCTGTTGATATAACCAACCGCACCGCCATAGCTGCCACGGCGCTGTTGCTCTACCTCACGAATCAACGCCGAGGCTTTAATCTTAGGCGCGCCCACTAAGGTGCCCATGTTCATGCAGGCTTGATAGGCGTGTAGCGCGTCAAGATCGCTACGCAATTGCCCAGTGACTCGGGAGACTAGATGCATGACATGCGAGTAACGGTCTACTTTGAGTAGTTGAGCGACCTTACGGGTGCCGGCTTCACTAATGCGAGCGACATCGTTACGGGCAAGGTCGACCAGCATAATATGCTCAGCGAGCTCTTTCTTATCGAGACGTAAATCGAGTTCCATCCGGCCATCTAAATCATCGTTGATGGTGCCATCGCTATTAAAACCGCGACGACGTGTGCCCGCGATAGGGTAGACTTCTACTTGATTATTGACGCTTTCATACTTGAGGGCGCTCTCTGGTGAGGCACCAAACAGCACAAATTCCTGATCCTTAATATAGAACATGTAAGGTGATGGATTGGTTTTCTTGAGCTGATTATAAGCGGCTAGCGGGTTTGGACAGGGGAGATTAAATTCTCGCGATGGCACCACCTGAAATATGTTGCCTTGTATAATCTGCTGCTTGAGATTAGTGACGATGTTGCCAAACTCTGCATCACTAATGTTGACCTCAACGGTTGCGTTGACCGGCGCGCCAACAATGGGCTCAACACATTGTTGCTCAATGTCATCACATAATCGCTGATGCTTAGCTTCAATGCTGCCCGCAAGCGTACTACAAAATTGATGGGAAATAAGCTCTGCTTGTTCCGTTTGATGATCTAGCATCAGCGCATCTTCAATTAAGTAAAACACAAAATCGGGGCAATGGTTTTTACCCGACTGAGCCGTTGGTAACGACTCGATGCTAGCAATCATATCGTAGGCAAAAGTACCAGCGATAAAGCGATGATGATCGTCATCGTCTTGGCACAGTAGTTGTTGTAAATCTCGCAGCGCGCTAAAAGGCGATGGTGCGCTCAAGCGGCTATCTTGGTCTAAGTCTTCATCGGGTTGGGGGTAATGAACAACGAGGCTATTGTTCGTTGTTTCGATCACCAAGGATGAAAAGTGGCGTTGCAGTGGCGCTATTAGAGATTGGCCATTTAAATTGAGTGCGGCAAAGGTAACCGTTCGGTCATGACAGACGATTTTCAGCGCGCTGCTAATCAATAACAGACTCTTTAGATTGTCTTTCGAATCGATTTCACTCGATTCAAGTAGCATCACATCGCTCTTATCTGCCGTTAAGCTGGCAAATAACGCAGTGGGGCTCATGCTATAGCGGCACTGACTTTTTATTATCTTACTTTTAATCATCTAATTCACTGTATTCCATGTTAAAGCTAATAGCGAATTGTTGGAAAAAAAAACCCGCTAATTAAGCGGGTTTTAGTTTGGTTTGTTTATCGATTAGACAACAAAAGAACTGACCCGCAATGTGTGCGAGCGCCACCAACAAAAATTTGTAAGGATGTTCAGTGTAATTTGTTGCATAATAACGTCAATTTCTTCTTATTTAACTTAAATGTTGACTGCGCAGCGTATTGAATTTGCTGTCGCTTGGTCGACTGATATGGCTATAGAAGATAATAAATCACGGCTGATGTCAAGCATCTATTTTTGGCCGGTTACTATTTAATCAAGGTTTTAACATTACATGATATTTGATCTTCATTGCCACAGCACCGTCTCCGATGGCAAACTTACGCCGCAAGCCCTGTTAGAACGGGCGTTAGAGCGTGGCGTTAACGTGTTAGCACTGACCGACCATGACTCGATTAATGGTATTGAGTTAGTCCAAAAAGAGATAACTGATAAGCAATTAGATATTGCGTTAATTAGCGGTGTCGAGATTTCGACCTGTTGGGAAAACAAAGACATCCATATTGTTGGACTCAATTTTGACCAGCACCATCCGGCAATGACCGCTTATCTGGCGGGGCAGAGTGAGATCAGAGAAAGTCGCGCGCAAGAGATAGGACGGCGCCTCGAACGGTCTAATTTGATCAAGGACGTTTATCAAGGCGCCAAAGCGATTGCCGGAGAAGGGCAGATAGGTCGCGGCCATATCGCGCGTTATATGATTGAGCAGGGCATGGTTAAAGATAACGCCAGTGCCTTTAAAAAATACCTAGCGCGTGGTAAAGCGGGTTATGTGCCTAGCCCGTGGCCGGATATGCAAAGTGCGATTGATGTGATCCATCAGGCTGGTGGACATGCGATACTTGCGCACCCGATGGGCTATAAACTATCGGGCAAGTGGTTACGAAAGTTGACTATCGCATTTAAAGAATGCGGTGGTGATGGACTAGAGGCGGCTGGCTGTCAACTGGCACCACCTCATCGCCAGCATTTGGCGAGCTTGGCACAAGAATATGATTTGTTTGGCTCTTGTGGCAGTGATTTTCATTTTCCGTCGAGCTGGATTGAATTGGGCCGTAATCTCCATTTCGCCAAGGGTATCCGGCCGATCTGGCAATGTTGGCCTCAATATGAACAGGTAGTAAACTAAGGTGATGTTATGAGTCAGTTTTTCTATGTCCATCCGGACAACCCGCAGCAACGCCTAATCGAACAGGCCATTACGATCATTAACGATGGCGGCGTGATCATCTATCCGACGGATTCTGGTTATGCAATCGGTTGTCAATTGGATAATAAAGCCGCGCTCGAACGTATATGTCGCATTCGTGATTTGGACAAAACACATAATTTTACCTTGATGTGTAGTGATCTCGCGCAGATATCAAATTATGCCAAATTTGATAATCAATGTTTTCGTGCGCTGCGTAACAATACGCCCGGGCCCTATACTTTTATTTTTAGAGCGACCCGAGAAGTGCCCAAGCGGGTACAAAATCCGAAACGAAAAACAATCGGCCTACGTGTACCAGACAATAAAATAGCTCATGCGTTACTCGCCAGTTTGGGGGAGCCGATCTTGTCGACCTCGTTAATCTTACCGGGCGAGCAAATC
>Ga0209395_1005434_pt1 | contig 14365 bp, 10 predicted proteins | sample GOMGulsemesocosm_3_FD_184635 | JGI IMG/M metagenome (GOLD analysis project Ga0209395, IMG submission 184635) | Methane-oxidizing microbial communities from mesocosms in the Gulf of Mexico - GOM9D Gulf of Mexico (SPAdes) (version 2) | ecosystem: Environmental > Aquatic > Marine > Cold seeps... | reverse complement strand
GCTTCTAAAGCCATTGTTATGTATGGACTTTAAAGATCCAATATTATCTTTTTCACAAGAACAAATAGCGAATCTTTGCCACTGTTTTGCAATATGCTTTGCTTTTCCTAATAAAAAAGTTCCTACCCCTTTTTTTCTGTGTTGAGGTGACACAACCATACCTACATTTGCAACTTTAGGGTTGTCTGCGCTTTTTCTAACTTCACAGGCTCCTAATATTTCATTGCCATCAACTAAAATAAACACTTCTGATTTTTCAACTAAATTTCCGAGATATCCGTTCAGCCAATCTATTGGCGCTCCAATACTATTATGATAAAAGCCAACTAAATTTTCGAGCTCTTGTGAGACAACAGGTCTAATTGTTCCATCCATTTTCATTGGGTCAGTATCCAAAACATCTGTAAATAAATAAGTATCTACAGTTACTGAGCTTTGAAAATGCATAGCAAGAGATAAACAAACTGGATTGTTTGTGCCAATCATGGCTGATTTAATGTTCTGATCTTTTATGAATTGTTGAAAAACAGTTGGTCCTTCTTGGTTCCAAAATGGTAATACAAAAAACTGTAACAATCTATTTTCATCGTTGACGCAGGCATAACCAATGCTTTGATTTTTAGTTTTAATCTCCCAATGTGTAGCACCATTTGTGAACGCTTCCCACATATCATCTTGTGGAGCTACGAGGCTTTTTTGCCATTCATGTTTTAAATTATCTAAAACGCTTAGATCTGTAACTTTTTGGAAATAGTATTGTATGGTTTGTGATGGCATTTAATGTGTATTTATTTTAGTAATTTTTTTAAATCCTTGGATGTTTTTTAACAACGTGCTCTTTTACGTTTTTTGCCAAGATTTCCTTTGTCGATAACTTTTTTTATATATTCTGTAGCTAAAGGAACTTTGCAGGAAGTGTTTCCTACATCGACGGTTATTTTTCCAATATTTATTGCAACATCTGATGCTTTTTCAGTCAGCGGTACATAATAACTACCAATGGCAATAACAAAGCCGTTCATAGTATATCGCACTCTGTTCTGAGCAGAATGGATGTTTTTTTCTACGCGATCTAATAATTCAGAATAAATCTTAAGATTCAATTCAGAATCGGGTTTTAAAGCGGCATTATACGCAAGAGCGACCCAGCCAGATGATGCGATGCTTTCTATATTGGATTCAATCCATTCCAGACCTAATTCGTAACCATATTTACTTTCGGCAGCAATCCAAGGCACTGTATATTCACTTAGTCCATAATTATTGGCTTCTTTGCACCACCTAATAAGATCAGTTTTAGAAATTTTTTGTTCATCAGCTATAAGTCCAGCCAGATACATAGCATCAGAATTACCAGTCGCATATAATTCTAGAGATAGTTTATGATCTTTTTTTATTTTTTTGACAATCTTTTTCATATCCTGAACCTTCACACCATAAAGAGGTTCTCTGACACCATGGTTAAGGTATACTCTTTTTGTGGCCTCGTTCCCGTAGCTCTCTAATTCCTTTAATACCTCCTTCAAATTCATTGTCTTTTAATTTAAAAAAAACTTAAACTATTTCATGTTTTTTCTTGGTACTTTTTCTTCCATTTCTGTTAAAGCATAAATGGTCCAGGCTAAAATAACTGCATTTTTCATGATGTCCTTTTCGGGTACATATTCCAATACATCTAATTGGGTATGATGGGTCACATTATAATAGGTTAAATTATCTTGAATGAATTGAAAAGACGGAATATTGTAATGGTCAAAAGTCTCATGATCGGTAGAAAGGGTGTTCTCAATGGCTAATGCACCATTACTTAGGTTCGATATTGGGTCAAAAATCTTTTCAAAAACAGGTCGAGCCAATTCATTCTCTTGCAAATAGAGACCTCTGATAGCACCTGCTCCGTTGTCTAAATTTAAGTATGCTGAAACTTTTGTTGATGCGTTATTTGGCGTCTTATCAAGGGCACCAAAATGTTTAATTGCATAAGCGACCGATCCAATAAATGCTTGTTCTTCGCCACCCCATAAACCAATTTTTATTGTTCTTTTTGGTGTGAATCCAATATGTTTTAGAATCCTTAAGGCTTCTACTAAAACAATAGCATTAGCACCATTATCTGTGGCGCCAGTTCCTGAGTGCCAGGAATCGAAATGGGCTCCAACCAGTATACTTTCCTTTTTTAATTGAGGATCATTACCTGTAATTTCACCAATAATATTAACATTGTTTTCTGGTTCTTTGTAAAATTCGGTTTCCAGATTTAATCTAATCTTTGGTGTTACGTTTTGATTTAACATGCGTAACATTCTTCCAAAATGCTCGGGCATGATAGTAAAGTATGGTAATGGCTTGTAGTCATTGTTTTTATAATAATAGGTGCCATCAGGATGTAGGGTCCCGAGGAGCATAGATCTTGTTTTTAAAACAGCTAAAGCACCCTCTTTCTCAACAAATTGAAGAAAATCTTTATCACTTACATCGCTAGTTTCCCAGGACTTTAAGAGTTTGGGTAGAGGCGTTTGCTTACTTTTAGAAACTATTTGATTTTCCATTTTCTCTAAGTCGTCATCACTGTAGGTTTTCGAAATATCACCAGTTAATGCTTTCTGTTTTGGGTCCCTTCCTAATAGAATGATCTTTCCTTTAAGTTTGCCAGAAAATTGATTTTTTACCATGCTCATGTCTCTAAAACTGGAAATATGAATGATTTCACCTTCCACAATACCTTTTGTGCTTTTAGACATGGCTAAAGGATATGCTGATATATGCATGTAATTTGGAGCAATCAATTCTACATTAAAACTATTGATACTCCAACCACGACAATCTTTGCAATAATTTTCAAAAGTGACATTATCAAGACCAATGGTTTGCATTTTTCTACGCATCCAATTTGCGGCAGCTAAGTATTCACGTGAGCCTGTTAGGCGTTGTCCGTAAATATCTGTAAGAGCGCTAAGCATTGGCATAGCTTGTGAGTTTTGAAAACCTTCAGTTCTAATCTTTGCTTTGATTTGTTCTGATGTATTTTTTTGTGCGAAACTGTTAAAGCTTATTAGAGCTATTAATATGGTGTAATATGCGGTATTTAATTTCATAGATGTTTTTTATTCTTGGTTTTAATCTTCAATAATTGGATTTAAAAATACAAAAAAAGAGGACAGAGGGTTTGAAAAATGTTCTGTATACATTTATAACCTTTTGATAAGTCTCAAGGTTGATTTATGGTATCAGGAGACTTTTTTACAATAGCTGATACGATATTTATGTCTAATAATATGCAAATCAGCATGTTGAATATGTTTAGTTTTATATCGCTTATATAAACTTATGTAATATTGGCTTAGGTCCCTATTCTATTACTATTACTTCAAAAAAACTTACTGGAATAAATAAACTGAATAACAAAATTTATTATAATTTATTCGACAAAATGCATATTTATCCGATAAAAGTGTATATTTGTAGCGTTGAATGACATAAAAAGTTTAGTTTGTCCTCGGTTTTAATTCATTAATCTGAAGAAAATCACACTTTTTATAAAAGGCATTTTATATGGAAATAAGGAAAACACTATTTAGTCTTTCATTAATTGTTATGACTGTAACATTTGCTCAGAGCCAAAACGGATTTGTTTCTGTCGGTACTAATCATAATGGAGTTGGAGGGGCTTTAAGCCAAAGTGTTGGTCAATTGGTCTATACTAGTAATAATAGTTTAAACGGATCTTTGTTAAAGGGTGTGCAGCAACCGTATGAGGTTTTCGAAAGTATACTAAGTGTTAACAAATACCCTGAAATTCGTTTAGATTTAAAGGTATATCCTAACCCTACGATTTCTAATGTGGTATTATCAATAGGTAAAATGTCATCAGAATATTTAGCATATCAGTTATATGATTTAAATGGCCGATTGTTGTTATCAGAAAAAATACAAACTCAGAAATCAACAATTTCATTAGAGAAGCTGCCCATGGCTACTTATTTTTTAATTATTACAGATAAAGCTTTGACTATTAAATCATTTAAAATTATTAAAAACAATTAACCCCAAGAATACTGATGAAACATATTATGACCTTACTGTTTGCTTTAGGGATTATTGCAACAGCTTTTCCGCAATCACCTAATAACATGAGCTATCAAGCTGTGATACGAGATGCTGGCGATGTTCTTATTACAACAACTGTAGGTATGCAAATAAGTATATTGCAAGGGTCAACTTCTGGATCCGCTGTATATTCAGAAACCCATACACCCACACCCAATAATAATGGATTAATAAGTTTAGAAATAGGTAACGGAAGTGTTGTTTCAGGAGATATCACATCAATCGATTGGTCTTCGGGACCCTACTTTTTAAAGGTTGAGTCAGATCCTTTAGGCGGAACTTTATATACTATTATAGGTATAAATGAGATATTAAGTGTTCCGTATGCACGTCATGCGAAAACAGCTGAAAGCGTTGCTGGCTTAAGCACAACAGGAGTTAGTGAAGGCACAAACTTATATTATACAGAAGCACGTGTAAGTGCCAACACAGCCGTTGCAGCAAACACCGCTAAAACAGGGATTACAGCCGGACAGGCATTAATTCTAACAAATACAAGTGGCACGAATACTGGTGATCAGGATCTTTCTGGGATCGCGACCAATGCCACAGCCATTTCTAACTTAAGTACAACAGGAGTTACTGAAGGGACGAATTTATATTATACAGAAGCACGTGTAAGTGCCAACACAGCCGTTGCTGGAAACACCGCGAAAACTGGAATTACAGCTGGACAGGCATTAATTCTAACAAATACAAGTGGCACGAATACTGGCGACCAGGATCTTTCTGGGATTGCTACGAATGCCACTGCTATTTCTAACTTAAGTACCACAGGAGTTACTGAAGGGGCGAATTTATATTATACAGAAGCACGTGTAAGTGCAAACACAGCGGTTGCAGCAAACACTGCTAAAACAGGAATTACAGCTGGACAGGCATTAATTCTAACAAATACAAGTGGCACGAATACTGGCGACCAAAACATATCTGGGATTGCTACGAATGCCACGGCTATTTCTAACTTAAGTACCACAGGAGTTACTGAAGGGGCGAATTTATATTATACAGAAGCACGTGTAGGTGCAAATGCAGCTGTTGCAGCAAACACCACTAAAACAGGAATTACAGCTGGACAGGCATCAATTCTAACAAATACAAGTGGCACAAATACTGGTGATCAGAATATTTCTGGAATTGCGACCAATACAACAGCCATTTCTAATTTAAGTACTACAGGAGTTAGTGAAGGCACAAATTTATATTATACAGAAGCACGAGTAAATGCAAACACAGCGGTTGCAGCAAACACCGCTAAAACAGGAATTACAGCTGGACAGGCATTAATTCTAACCAATACAAGTGGCACAAATACTGGTGATCAGAATATTTCTGGAATTGCTACGAATGCCACTGCTATTTCTAACTTAAGTACCACAGGAGTTACTGAAGGGACGAATTTATATTATACAGAAGCACGTGTAGGTGCAAACACAGCAGTAGCAGCAAACACTGCTAAAACAGGAATTACTACTGGACAGGCATTAATTCTAACAAATACAAGTGGCACGAATACTGGTGATCAGAATATTTCTGGGATTGCTACGAATGCCACAGCTATTTCTAACTTAAGTACAACAGGAGTTACTGAAGGCACAAATTTATATTATACAGAAGGGCGAGTAGGTGCCAACACAGCCGTTGCAGCCAATACCGCTAAAACAGGAATTACAGCTGGACAGGCATTAATTCTAACAAATACAAGTGGCACGAATACTGGCGACCAGAATATTTCTGGGATTGCTACGAATGCCACTGCAATAAATTTAAAGGCTAATATTGCCAGTCCAACGTTTACAGGAACTGTAACAACACCAGCATTAAATATTCCTACAGGAGCAGGTGCTGATAAAGTATTGACTTCTGATGCTTCAGGTAATGCCACATGGCAGTCATCATCATCCACAAAAAGTAGTGCAGTTACTTATTTTAATAATAATAATAGTACATGGACAAGTATATCTGATCAAAATATACCAAAAAAAATTACGGCAACTTATTTATCAGAAGAGTTAAGTGATTTTACACATGTAGGAGGTAAATTGACATATACGGGCTCATCTGCTAAAAAATTTGTAATAAATACTAATTTATCAATGTACTCAACAGAAAACGATAAAAAGTGCACCGTTTATATCTATTTAAATGGCGTTAAAGTGGCAAAAACTGCAAAAAGAGTTTCTTCAGGAAAAGCGTATGAAGGCACAAACTCGTCGACCATGGGTGTCATTCAGATGACTACCAATGATTATATTGAGATTTATGTAGAGAACAATGAATCTGAAGATTATCTAAGAGTTGTTGATATGTATTGCTTAGTTACTGAGTTCTAATGTTATTATTGTTTTGATTTAAATAACATATCTTCTAGATTGATAATAATACATGTCCAAAATTTTATGAAGGATATACCAGTAGTGTAAAATACGGATCGATCTTGTCTTCTAATGTGCTGATTCTGCACTTTTTAATTAATATCATCTTCCTTAATTCGATTCTTTGATGTTAAAGTTTGTTAATTTACTAATGTGCAATGCATAGTACTGTAACAAATTTAAAATAGTGTCGTCTATTAAGTATCAATCAAATTAAAATACAGTAATCATGAAAACAACAGAACCAAATATAAACCGAATAAAAAATCATTGGATGTACGTCTTAACTTTTATACTTAGTGTGTTATTTACCCTAAATACAACTGCTGAAATTAACAAAAACTCAAATGTTTTAGATGATAATTTAAATAGTGAACAACAAATGCTAGAAGCTATAATTTTTGCCAATGTGCTTGACTTTAGCAGTGAAAACCTAAATATTAGTGATATTGAAGTTATAGAAATAGAAGAGGATGTAGTAATAGGATTTGATACATCAAATCATTTACCGGAAAACTTTAACCCTTTAAAAGGAAAGCACGATTTAGATTGGAATACCATTGAATTAATAGAAATAGAGGAGGACGTAGAATTAGGATTTGATACATCAAATCATTTACCAGAAAACTTTAATGCTTTAAAAGGTAAACACGATTTAGATTGGAATACTATTGAATTGATAGAAATAGAAGAGGAGGTAGAATTAGGATATGATACATCAAATTATTTACCGGAAAACTTTAATCCTTTAAAAGGTAAACACGATTTAGATTGGAATTCTATCGAAATAATTGAAATAGAAGAAGACATAGAAATTAATTTTAATACCAAAGCATATTTACCAGCCAACTTTGATCCATATGAAGGCATGCACAAAAAAGAGGTTCAAGTCTGTTCTCAATTATAAACATAAATTAGAAATTAATATTTAAACCAGTAATTATTTAATTGCTGGTTTTTTTTTTATTCTTTTTAGTGAGATACATTGCAAACCTTTAGCTGTATTTCGACAGGCTCAATGCAATGGCTCTGGATTGCCTTATGGTCAGGTCCCCGTGAGCTAACATTTTTTAATGTTACCAGTGTGTTCAATATCAGTGATGATTCGCTATTAAAGTTTCATTTGAGGAAAATGTTTTTCCAACCAATTCATTATATTCTAAAGTAATCAATATAAGGTTGTAAAGTTGTTCTTTAGTGAATGGTTTGGTTATGTAATTATTCATCCCATTATCAAATGCCCTATCCATTGCTTCTGAAGTTACATTGGCCGATAATCCAAAAATCTTGATGTCAGTATTAAATTTTCTAATTAACTGTGTTGCTTCAAAACCATCCATTTCTGGCATATGTATATCCATAAAGACCATATTATAATTATTTGCTTTAACCTTTTCAACCGCAACTTTACCGTTGTGAGCAATATCAACGTCAATGTTAACATCTTCAAGAATTTTCTTGAGGATAGCAACATTTATTTTATTGTCATCTACAATCAAGGTTTTTAAATGAGAGAGATTGAGGTTTTTAAAAGTCTCTTTTATACCATGGTTATGTTGGTCTCTTAATATTTCGAATAGTAGAGTAATTTCAAATTTAGAGCCATGGTTTTCTGTACTTTGAACCGTAATGGATCCTCCTAATTTAGTTGCAAGATCTTTACTAATGGCTAGGCCAAGACCGCTGCCTTCATGTTGTTTTTTTAAACTACTGTCTATTTGAGCAAACCTATTAAATACAGAATTTATTTTATTTTTAGGGATGCCAATTCCTGTATCTTCGATGGTTATTTTTACTTTTAAATGATTATCAATTTGCTCCTCAATATAGGTTAAAGACATGCCGCCTTTAAGCGTGAATTTTGAAGCGTTTTTAATAATGTTAATTACAATTTGAGCCAATTTATTTTGATCGCCTATGACATTTTCTCCAAAAGGCTCTTTAAATTCAGAACGTACATAAAGATTTTTTTCAGTAAACAGATGCCTGTACGTGTCAACTAATTCCTGGACTTTTTTCGATGGTTTGAAATGGACTTCATCTAATTTAATATTCCCTGATTCTATTTTATCTATTATTAAAATGTCATTTACAATAGATAGAAGACTTTTAGAAGACTTATGTAGCAAGTCAATATGGCCCTTATCCGTAGCATTTAGGTGACTGTTTTTTAAAATTTGAACAAATCCTAATATGGCATGAAGCGGTGTTCTAATTTCATGACTCATATTAGCGAGAAATTCGGCTTTTGCTTTTGTGGCTTTCTTGGACTTTTTTTGTTCATTATTTAAATCTTTATTGGATTTTAATAATGCTTTATTAATAGCTTTTGTTCTTAAAACTTCACCTTTAGCCCTTAGGTAAAAATAAACGAGAGATCCAATTAGCATAGATAAAAAGATTCCAGCAACCAAAAAAGAGTTAATAAAAACAGATCTTTCCGTTAAAAATAACGCTTCTGTAGGTGCTATTTTAAAACTCCAATATTTAGAATGAAGCTTATCGATTAAAATAGATTCTTCATAAATATAATCTTCGTAATTGTTGCTTTCGTTTTGTGCATTAAATTCATAAAAGAGGGTTCCTTGGTAATCTCTCATTTCTATCTCATACTTATCCAGACCTGCTATGAAGTTGTTAAGATGATCTGTGAAATCCATACCGGCAGTTATTGTGCCTTGAAATTTGTTTTTAAAATAAACAGGGATATCAATTAAAAAAGCTTGACCGCCTTGAGTCATTTGTGACCATGGAGTTATATTGGTAATACTGTCTTGGGTGTGCTCAATCCATTCGTTTTTACGGTATTCTACTTTAGAAATATCTAAATTAAGGGCTTTTATATTTTCATTTAAAGGGACAATGTTTCTAATTATCATATCCGAATCAATCCATTCAATAAAATGAAAAGAAGGGTTTTGATCTAGAAGTAATTGTGCGTCCCTTTCCCAATATTGGAAGTGGTTCCCGTTAGTGAACTCTAACCTCATTTTAAGGTTTTCTAATCCTACGATGTCCTTATTGAGAATTGACTGAAATTTATGCGATGTTGATTTTCCGATGTGAATCAGATTTTCTTTTATTTGTTGCTTATGAGATGTTCTTAATTCATTCCATATGGTCAAAGTAAGTATCAGGAGAACAACAAAAGAAATAGTAGGAATCATTATTCCCTTTTTATTATGGCTATTTAGTATGGTCATGCTTTTATGAAATGGGCTTCAAAATAAAAATAATATTAAGTAGCAAATTTAAGTTATTTACGATTAAATACCAAATAAATCGGTAAGTAACATTTATTTGTAGTCAAATACTTCTTAAATTATGCACTCTGTTAAGAGTGTTTAATTGATCAAGCCTTGTTTTTTGCTGAGTTTTTAAATCTTTTTGTCTAAATGTGATAACTTGGAATTGTAAATTTTTGCGAGATCCTTCAATTTATTGTTTTATAAAGGAGAGCCTTGTTGGCTTTTGTTATTGCTAAATACCCAGTTATTTCTTGAATTAATGCATATGCTTTTTCTTTATCAATAATAAATCTGTTCACTTTGAGTTGAGAGATAATTATGGTAATTGATCATCTATCTATATAAGCTATATTGTTGGTGTTGAGTACATTAATAATTCATGTTCCATGATTGTAATAGCGTTGAATATTATTACCTAATGAGTCATTTGAAATAATATTTAAACGCCCTGATGATTTGATGACTCCAAAAATGATATCATTCGCTGATGTTATTGGATGTTTCGAAGTTGAGAACAATTTTCCCAAATTGTTCTCCTTTTGCCATTTTTTCAAAAGCCAAGCTTATATTTTCAATGGAATAGATGGAGTCTATAACAGGGCGTATGTTCTTTGAAGAGATAAAGTTAATCATTGTTTTAAATTCTTCCCTGGTCCCCATGGTTGTACCATGAATTGATAGTTGTTTCCAGAAAATCATACTAGGACTTAAGTTTTGAATATTGCCAGTGGTACGTCCAAAAAGGGCAATTCGAGCGCCAGGATTGGCCAATTCGGTCAACGATTTAAAATTCTCCCCAGCAGCGCTATCTACTATGACATCAAATCCTTTAGCGTTTTCTAATAATTTAGCACTCCAGTTATGGTCTTTATAATTACTGCCCTCTTTTGCACCTAATGCAATCGCTTTAAGTACTTTTTGGTCACTTCCAGAGGTAACAGATACCTCAGCTCCAACTGCAATAGCGAATTTTAATACGAATAAAGCAACACCTCCACCAATTCCAGTAACTAAAACTTTATTGGTATCTTCAAATTCCCCTCTATGAAATAATGCACGATAGGCAGTTAATCCCGCTAAGGGAATTACTGCGGCTTCTTGAAACGAAAGGTGTTTGGGTTTATGATAGACATATTGTTGGTTGATTGCAATATATTCGGCGAAAGTCCCTTGTTTAGGAAACCCTAGAATTTCATAATCTTTGCCTTGTACTTTGTCATTTGATCCCCAATTTAAAGATGGATTTATTATAACTTCATCACCTTCTTTTAAGTCATTTACATTGGTCCCGACCTTCATTATTATTCCGGAACCATCCGATCCTAATATAATATTTGAATCACTTTTTAATGCCTTTTCTTTGAGTGTCCATAATTCATGATGATTAATGGAAACGGCTTTTATTTTAATAAGAACATCAGTGTGTGAAATAATAGGATTCTCAACATCTTTTAATTCAAGTTTATATGTGTTTTGATTTAATACAATTGCTTTCATGTAATGTTTTTAGGATTTTGAATTTATGCTTACGATATATGAGAATTTTGAAGAAAGCAGTACTTGCCAATACACTACTAATCCACAAATGTCTGATTTTTTATTAATAGTTTTTATGAGTTTCTAATTAAGGATTGTTCAAGGGCAAAGTAAATTTGAATTCACTTCCTTTTCCTTCTTTACTTTCAACCCAAATATTACCTCCAAGAATTGATATCAATTCTTTGCATAATACTAACCCTAAACCCGATCCTTTTTCATTGTCGGTGCCTACCGAAAGTACATTTGCGGATAAATCGAATAGTCTGTCTTGTATGTTTTTTAATATCCCTACACCATTATCAGATACAGTAACTTCAACAAGGTTTTGTTTTATAACATTGAAAACATTAATATTTCCTCCTGGGTTTGTGAATTTTATAGCATTGTAAATCAGATTTCGAAGAATTACCTTTAACATATTCTCATGGGAGTAAATATCAATCTTAGTTGATGGGATATAATTTAAGGAGATGTTTTTAACTGCTGCGGCAGTGCTTGTCTCTTCTATTACATCATTTATTAGTATTGATAAATTTATTTTTTCAACATTAGTATTCATTTGCCCGGTCTGTGATTTTGCCCAGTTTAATAAGTTATCAAGCAGTATTAGAGAGCTTTTAACTGATGAGTTTATGTAGTCTAAATAATTTTTATGCTCATCACTAATAAATTTATCTGCATCTTTACTTAAGAGTTTTGAAAATTCTAAAATAGTATAAAATGGACCTTTTAAATCATGGGCAACAATTGAAAAAATCTTGTCTTTAGTGTCATTAAGTTTTATTAGTTGAGCCTCACTATTGCGTAAACTTTCCTCTATTTTCTTACGTTCAGTAATATCATGAATTATCCCGACAAGAAATTTCCTCCCTTCAGAATCAATAAACCTTGTCTTTCGTGTAGAAATTGTTCGGGTTGGTTTCTCTCTCACTGTAAGGGTCTCTTCATTAATATTTTCAACACCATCTGCAATAACCTGTTTGTCTATTTTTAAGAAACTCTCCCGCTCATCGGGAGGAACATCTTCTGCAAGTGTTTTTCCAATTATATCAACCCTCTTGAGTTTGAATATCTTGCAAAAGGCATCATTAAATAATAATAACCTGCTATTTTCATCCTTAACAAATATAGGATCGCCAATACTATTAATTATGGCATGATAATAATATTCTTTGTCTTCTTTTTGATCAACGTATTTTAATTTAAGAATTTCATTTTGTTTTTTGAGTTCTTCAATTTGATTTTCTAATTCCTGCCTGGATAATTGATTATTCATTTTAAAAATTCTTGATAAAGCTTTACACTACATACTAATGCTTATAGCATACAAGATAATAATTCTGGTATAATTAATAACAGTTATTCGGAATATAGGAAATTGCTTAAAAGAGGTATATAGTTTTAAATTGTGGGGTGATCAAAATAATAGGTGGAATTAAATTGATGTGATAACAAAGATGTTTGCATCTGCTAATGGGAGAAATAAAAAAGGAACCTCGTATTGAGGTTCCTTTTAAACGTATTATAATCTACTGTCTTCAATAGTATTAATTTTTAAAGGCTCAGCTCTCTTTTTATTTAATTGTTCGCCTTTCTTTAAATAAGTATAATTAAATTCAGCCTTAACGGTCTCTAATTTAGAGGGGTTTGTAAACATCATTGCATAGGCTTCTTTTAAAGATCGACTTTTAGCTACGTCGATAATAATGTCCTTCCATTCGTGAAAATTCAAGGTAATGGGGTTATATGAATTTATAGGTTTGGTAATTCCGTAATTAGCTTGCTCTTCTTCCGCTTGAAAGGTTCCAAACATCCTGTCCCAAATGATAAGGGTCGATCCAAAATTCTTATCAATATAATTAGCATTTTTTGAATGGTGAACTCTGTGATGAGATGGCGTCGTAAAGATGAATTCAATTGGAGCAGGTAATTTTCTAATATATTCTGTATGAATCCAAAATTGATAAAGCACCTCAATTTGATGACAAATAAAAAAAAGTATAGGATCAAACCCCATTAATGCAACTGGGATAAAGAAGATGATTTTAATATGTTGAGTCCAACCTAATCTAAAAGAGACAGACCAGTTATATTTTTCTGAATTGTGATGGGTAACATGAGTTGCCCACCAAAACCGGTTGACATGCGTTAATCTATGTGACCAATATCTACAAAAATCGATGGAAATAATACAAAGAATATAAGCCCACCATTCCCTAGGGATACTCCAAGGAACAGCATTATAAAAGAATAGAATAAGGCCATAAATCCCTAGTTTTAAAACGGCTGAGATACCAACATTGACAAGACCAATAAAGGTTGCAGAGATAGTATCTAAGCTATCATAATATTCTTTTTTTCGAACAACTGTTAGGATCCATTCTAACAAAACAAGTAGGATCATTGGTATAGCAGCAAGTTCAATAATGTTGAGGCCTATTAGTTGATCTAACAGCACTTCCATAGTTAAAGGGTTATCTTTCATAGAGTGTAATTATCCTATTGTAAATTGGGTTAATGAAGGGTTGTCAAGCTTTTTTAATGTTTTAAAATGAAAAGACAGCGCAAATCTTGCCGTAGGATATTCTTTAAAAGGGTTTTGATAGTTATGAAACTTAAAATATTTAGTCTTATTATTTTCTCGGAAGTAAGTATTCACCCTTTGGCCTATAGCACGAATAAAAGGTGCTTCTCTAATCGCAATTTTTTTTTGGAGAAAATTAGATGCTTCGTCAGAAGTGTTACTCATAATGCTATCATTAAATTAATTCCTATATAGAGAGATATTCGCTAGTGTGTGTCTATTTTAAACATCCCACTAATCTAATCAATTTTAATGAAGTGACGAATCGGTTGTACTAATTATGCTAGTATCTTCTACAATTTACTAACAATAAAAGAGGACAAAACGTTTAACAAATGTTCTGTGGGCATTTTTTAGAGAATGAGTCAGCAGGCGCAAGGAGTTATCAATCTGACTACTTGTATAAATTCAAAGGCTTTATATGATTCTTCAGTTTGATCATTGACACGGATTATTACAACAAAAAAAAGGATGCTTGGTTTAATTCCAAACACCCTATGTTTTTTATGAAT
>Ga0209395_1005431_pt1 | contig 14376 bp, 16 predicted proteins | sample GOMGulsemesocosm_3_FD_184635 | JGI IMG/M metagenome (GOLD analysis project Ga0209395, IMG submission 184635) | Methane-oxidizing microbial communities from mesocosms in the Gulf of Mexico - GOM9D Gulf of Mexico (SPAdes) (version 2) | ecosystem: Environmental > Aquatic > Marine > Cold seeps... | reverse complement strand
TTAACAGGTCGGCTCTTTATATGATCTTTCACTAAAGCTCCATCCACAATGCTAGAGATAGTCAGGCATGTTTTAATGCTGTTTTCAGAATCAACCAAGCCACATATCACTTCAGAAGGTGTCTCTGTACAGTTAACTTGCACCGTTAGCGCGACCTGTAAACCTCCGATATAACTTTCAGCAACCACTGGTATGATGCTTTCTGCGGTATAGTCAGTTAATAACAGTTGAAACTCATGCTCGCTTATCAGGGTTTGTCGATCGGATTTAGGGTAGTCTTTTTCATAATCAGATAATTGCTCATAACTGGTTACCGTGGCACTAGAAAGTGCAGTCGCAACGGAGATAGCATCAGCCCCTAAAGTTTGTACGTTTACACCTGTTGGTGATGATTGAAAAACCCAACCAAAATTTTGTTTATCATCACTATCCCCCTTGTTACCCCAACCATCTCGATAAGCATCATAATCACCAAGACGATGTGTCGCACTCAAGTAAGGGCCACGCCAACCACCCGCCATCTGCTCTTCAAATAGTGTAAAGGCAGGAAAATCAATACCATCACACTGTTTAGCTTCAAGTAACTCACTTAAACAACCGGGTAAGCGTCCGATATCAACGACAAAGCCAGAGAGCTCACTCTGGCCGTTAACCAGACGAGAACTATCACCCAATATTGCTTGGCGCATATTTTCCAGGCGATATTGGCTTCTTTGCCACTTATTAAAGCTATCCGATTCCGCCACATTATCGACCGCCAAATATGCGATAGAGGAGAGAATACTCACTACGATAAGCAACTCTAATAGCGTGAAACCTTGGCTATTTTTTAGCGATGTTTTCAAAGGCATAGGGCAACGACTAAGCACAATTCATAACCTTAGTTTGAACTCACGCTTTCTATAACAATGGCCGGGCCTTTGGAATAGTTATAAACGTGATAACCTTTAAGCAATACTGTGGTCTCTAATTTGATACCTTGTTGAATCTCTTCGGCGATAATATCTTCAACATAAACAGGGATAATTTGCCCCTCGGTTGACTCAATAAACATGCGGTGATTAACGGCAGGCATCGGGCTCACCTGCATCATGCTCAGTGCGGTATACAGGTATTGCACTTGACGCTTTTCTGGGTAACTTTTCAAACGCGCTATCGTTTTGATATGTGCCGGGTTTAATATCACTTTTGAACCTTGTGATACGGGTTGTTGCTCGGTGATAAACTCATCCAGATTGACACCTTTATACTCACCACCAAAACGTAACGGTTGCTCACCTGCTTGCACGCTAAGGCAGCACAGAGAGATTAAAACCATTAATACTCGAAACTTAACAACCATTTTCTTTACTCCATCAAACAAAATATTTTTATAAACAGATAACAACATCGTCAATTAATCCCGCACACCAATCCTGCTGCTCATATCGCAATTTCCCATCAGGGTCAGTGTAATCACCACCGGTGCCGTCAAAAGCACCGTTTGCCCCGACCATCACCACTTTGGGTTTGGGATGATTAGTGCCACCCTCATCAATATCATATATAAACAATAAGTATGGTGAGCCGGGACGGCCTAACTCATGCAACGATGCATCATAAGCTGTACTTGTAGTTGGAGTTTTTCGGCAATCTACCAAAAACTCATCAGGGTCGTAGGCAATGCTCACAGAAACCGCTGGGTTATTACTCATCATATCTGGTAGCACTGGAATATTTTTTAATAAACCACCAAGTTCATCACTGAAATCACCAAAACCAGCACGTGATAAATCATCACTTAAATCCATATAACATAACTTTGTAGAGCTTAAGTAAGGACCACGCCAACCTTTTCCCGTTTCTATATTCCAAGGCATAATAGGGTTACTATTTTTGTCAACAGGGGCGGTAATTAACTGACTTAAATTTGCAGGGGAATCAAACCAAGCTATCTGTTTAGCAGCAGGAGAACCTGAAGCATCTGGTAATGTGTCTAATGAAACTTGTCCAATACGGGGTGGGGCATCCAAATCAAACGGGCCATCTTTAGGATAATAACCAGTATCTTGTTTAAAGCGACGTACGGCATTTGCTACAACCTGTAACTCCACAACACTTAACTTAAGCTGTACCTGTTGATCGGTATCGCCATATACCTGCACACCAATACCAGCAATAGCAGCTAAAATAGACACCACCACTAATAACTCTAAAAGGCTTAAACCTGACTGTTTTTTACTGAGGAAGTTTGCAGAAATACGCACGGGCATCCTTGCCTATCTGTTTGCTCGCTAAGCAGTCTGTTTTGCAAACTGCTTAGCAAGCAATTAAAAGAAAAACCCCCACCCTAATAATCATTAAGGTGGGGGAAAGGTGCTATTTAAAGAACTTAAATAGTGTTACGTGTACCGTCCCACTCGCCTAACTCTTCCTCTTTAGTATCACCGGCGCCATCTACGATAGCAGTTAATGACACTTGGTCATTTGCAGCCCACGTCGTAGCATCAACTACAGTACCAATGTTAAACAATGCAACAAAGCGGTTATATTGTGTTGAAGATACATGACGATAAACAGGCACTGTTGTCATACCACCTAAGTCATTAGCATTAAACAAGTTTGATGATGGACCTAAACCTACAGCCATCAAAACTGGCGCCTTTGCAACTGCACCTACTAATGCAGCACCATCAGTAGTAAAAGTATCATTATCGAAGCCTTCACCAGCAGAGCCCATTACACGCTCATAACCACCGGTCCAGATAGCAATTTTTGTTGGTGTAAAGTCATACACATCATTAGTAGTATCTGTATCTTCTAGTGAAGCACTATAACCACAGCCATTAGCCTCAGGGCTTAAGAAAACATTACCTGCTACTACTGCATTATTTCTGCTTGCAATTAGTGCTTCTATATCAGAACAATCACCCGCACCATCTGGGTTAGAAGCACCATCTGCATGAGCGTAACGTAATGAGTTAATACCACCCGCATTTAATATCTCTGCAGCATCAACTGACAAATCAATTAAGGCAATATCTTCGATTGCAGTAACAGCTAGTCTTTGTGCACCGGCAATACCATCTGTAGCAGTTGTTGAAATAAGTGAATCAAAGTTAGTTGGTAGTGTATTTTTATTCAATACACGGAAGGTACGAATACCTTTGTTTAACTCATCCATCATTGTTACGTGAGCAGCCGCAGAAGCACGTGCATCCGTATCTTGTAGTGCGATAGAAGCAGTACCTGCGATAGCTGCCAGAATTGCAACAACGACTAATAGCTCTAGTAATGTGAAACCTGCTTGCTTGCCAAGTAATTTAGTGGCTTTGTTACGTAGGCCTTTATCTGCGATATCTTTAGTATCGATTTTTGAGAATTTTGCCATTAGTGATTGTGTGTATTTTTGTGTAAACATGAATAAAACTCCTGCGTTTTTAACGCAATAAAAATAATTAAAGTGTGTGTTTCAATATTCCAGCCATTGCAAACCCCTTCGTTTTCATAGCTGGTGTACTTCCTTGACGATCTCCACCCACAGGAGCCCTTCGCCTGCTGCGCTGGCAAGCCTCTTAAAAATAAAAAGCATTCCCTTAACCGAGTACTCTCTCTGCGCTTTGAGAGTCGGCCTCAAAATCCACAATAAAGCGGTACTGTTTACCGCAATGAATAATGACTTCCTTCTGACTTCTACGAAGAATACGTACTTCGATACGCATATCTCCATATCCATCATGGTCAAAAATATCTCGATATAACTCGCCCAATTTGCTGATCACATCTTGATTTGTCGATTTAGTTAAAACTGACGATTTTTGTACCATAATTCTTTCCTACTCTTCCTTTCTTGATGTTGTATTTACGTTCACAAAAAGAACATAAAACATCAAAACAATTAAACGCCAAAACCATCACATCAAAAAATAATACCTGACAGTTTTTGTCAACAACTGAATGATAATAGTTATCAGTAGCAACTGTCAATATTTTAATTTGCTTTTTAAGAAATATGAACTAAGGACATATACTGTCAAACCCGCATTTTACCTAGGGTTTACTCACTTAGTGATAGGTTTCAGCTTATCCGCGGGGCGCATGGTAGACGAATATAAAATAAATGCAAATAATAATTAATATCATTTACATGGTTTTTTTTTTACTCCATACTCTGCGTTTTTTAGACCACACCATAATTTTTAATCAACTTAAACGGAATTAATATGTTAGATATTCAACTCTTTTTTCTTAACCAACTAGTACGAATTTATACCGTCGGGCTCTGCTTAGGTGTTTCCACCATTGCAATGACCTTCTATTTCTATGTTGTTGCAAAGGGAAAAACCGATAGTTCACAAAATCAGATGATGCACGTGGTATACACAGTGTTACGCATTGGCATGGGTTTAGTGATGCTTTCAGAGCTGAGCGTCATTGCCTACCACATTCACTATATGAATTTCATCTACTGGACTGATAATCCAGAGTTATTTATACGTCTAACTATCTTTTCTGTGATTGTAGTGAATGCTTTTGCAATGCAATATCGCAAAATTTCGATGTGGTTGGGGCCAGTTTTTGCAGGAGGCTCTTGGTATGCCTACTTCTTCTTTAGTGTTTGGATAGAGACAGAATCGACTTACTCAACATTGCTAGTTGGCTATGTGATGTGGTTAGTTGGATTTGGTATCGCTTTAGCAGTATTAAGACTCTATTTAACCCGTAACCAACAATCACGCTTAGGTGATGGCGCGTTGCAAGCATGCAAAGGGTAAGCAGTATGAGCAAAGAACAAAAAAAGCCTCAAGAAACCCACAATAAAGAACTTTCACTGCTATTAAAAATATCAGCAACAGTCTTTGTTCCCTGTTTTATCGCGCTTATCTATACCTCGTATAGTAGCTATGTTGTGCCATTTTCAGGTTACGGCGACGATGACATGAGTTATTTCGATGAGAAAAACCCGGCCAGTTTAAGCGCGGGTGATCTGACCCATTTTATATGGAGCCCTAACGCCTTTGCTGAAGAAGCAGCCAACCTTTCTTGGGGGTTATCAGCCTCTTTTGACCGTGGTGATGGTGTTTTTGAGCGCCCTTATAAACCCGCGTTAGGTAGAGACTATAAAGGTAACGCACTCGGTTTGGGTCCGCTGTTTAATAATAACTCCTGTGAAAGTTGTCATATTTCTGATGGACGAGGCAAACCACCAGTCGGCCCACATGAGCAGATTGAAGGTGGTTTTGTACGTGTTTCTATTCCGGGGACAGGGCCTTATGGCAAACCATTAACACCACCAGGTTATGGACACCAAATTGCCGATCGTGCCATTGGTGACATTAAACCAGAAGCAACGGTACGTATAGAGTGGATAGAAGAGAGTGGTACTTTCCCTGATGGGGAGACTTACTCGTTGCGTAAACCAAACATCCTGTTAACTGACCTTGCTTATGGGCCAATGCCTGATGATGCTGTTTTAGAGTTGCGTATGGCACCACCGGTATTTGGGTTAGGGTTGTTAGAAGCGATTCCTGAACAGACCATTTTATCTTGGGCTGATCCAGATGATTTAGACAATGACGGAATATCTGGACGACCTAACTATGTGTGGGATCTTGAGCGAGGTGGTACGGTAATGGGTCGTTTCTCATGGAAAGCTAACTCTTTTGATATCCGCCAGCAAGCCGCTGAAGCTGCCATTAATGATATGGGTGTCAACAGTGAGTTGTTTTTATATCATCATGATGACCAAGTTAATAATCATAAAAGTCGTCAAAATTGCGAACCAGAGCAAACAGAGTGTCTGAATGCTGTTGATGGTTTGGATTTTGAACTTTCTCAAGATCAGCTTGTGGATGTAACAGCCTACCTACAACTACTTGGGGTAATTAATCGCCGTAATATGGATAATCCAAAAGTACAACGTGGTGAAGCGCTATTTCATAGCACCGGCTGTGCAAGTTGTCATAAATCGATTGTTACTACCGGTGAACATGAAATTAGTCGCCTAGAGAATCAAGTGATCCGTCCTTATAGTGATTTGTTATTACATGATATGGGCGAAGGACTTGCAGGAAGACGTGACTTTTTAGCGACTCAACAGGAGTGGCGTACCGCACCGTTATGGGGAATAGGCGCAACTGAACTGGTTAATGGGCACACTAACTTTTTACACGATGGACGTGCACGTAACTTAGAAGAAGCGGTGCTTTGGCATGGTGGTGAAGCTGAAAAAGTGAAAAATAACTACATGAATTTAACTAAAGAGGATCGAGACTTACTGATTCTGTTTGTTGATCAACTGTAATTATTAACATCTATAAAGTGGTAATAAGATCATTAGCTTATTACCACTTCTTATTGCTGGAGCAATCTCAACACTAAGTAACGAATATGAGTGCCAGCAGTAAAGATGAAGTAGATACGATCGCTATCCAGAAAAAAGCAGGGCTTAGCTCAGACATTGTATTCCCTTAATTGAACTGCAAATGATATTAATTATCAATATACCCTAGGTATATAAAGTATACAAATCAATGCACCGTTTACCTGCCACCACTTAAGCTAAAAACTTAAAAGCATAACGGCTTAAATTATTGCTTTACAAAGCCACCATTACTAATGATAATCATTACCATACAAAACAAGGGAGTTTGGCTAAGATGGAAGAGTGGCAACAACTAATGCAGCAAGGTAATCAAGAGTATGATCAGCAAAAATGGCATGACGCGCTGGGTTATTACCATCATGCGATTGCATTATTAGAGCAGTCTGTCGCGACTGAATCTCATAATAGCCAACAAGTGATACAGGGCTGGATTTGTGGTTATCACAATGTGGCCACCACTTATGAACAACAAGGCTTTATCGAACGCAGTCGCGATACATTGATCACGCCATTTCGTATCATGTTAGCGCTTTCCTACCACCCACAATCGTCATCTAACTTGAAGTTAATTGCTAATCACGCTTTAAACATCACACTGCCCCCATTATTGGAGTTTGCGAATAAACATCCTAGCGAACATGGTTTTATTAACAATATAGTGGAAAAACTTAATACCTGTGACCAGATTGGCCACTCACAACATTAACCAATGGAGCAATCATGCTTAATAATTTAAAGGAAAAGTGCGTGCTGTTTTTAATCTGTACAACACCACTTTGCGCAGTGGCACACACCGGTCACGATCATCAGTCACAATGGGCTTTTTTAATCCATTTATTATGGTTAGCTCCGGTTATTATTGCGACTTATATAGCCGTAAACTTCTTCAAAAATAAAAAACAAAGTAATAAATAAACTCCCAGTAAGGAAATTGAATATGTTACACAAGCTCATCAAAAACTTAGATAAAAAAATAGCCTTTGCTGAAGTGTCTGCACACTGCGATATCCCTTGTAAAATTTACGATCCAAGCGCTGCACAAATTGCAGTATTAACCATGATTCGCATGGTAGACCTTTTACAAGAGTTACAATCTGTGGGTATTATTAATGCCACTAGCCAAGCAGAATTCCAACGTCTAATTACGCAGAAAGAAGAGCATGGCGTCAAAGTAAAACAAGAAATAGCGACTATTTGGGGTGATTACATTAAAGCACCACAACTAGAAGCATTTCCTGAATTACATGAATTAACCCATTCAATTATGTTACTCAGCTCAAAGGCAAAACAAACGGTAAACAAAGAAGTAAGCTTAGAATTATTAGCGAAAGTGAATCGCTTTGCTGAAATTTTCTGGGAAAGTAAAGGTGTTGCCACTTATACAGCGACTTGCCCTTACCCACCACAGCAAAGTGTTGTGTACCCTGACTTAAAAGCAAGTTAATTTGCTGAGCATTAATAAAGTGGTTGGGGACAGCATGTCTCCAACCATTGATCCAGGTAGCTACCTGCTCTTCCACCACTTTATTTATCGTCGTTTATTAACTCAAGGTAAGATAATTAAGGTGCAACATCCAATTTATGGCTCCATTGTTAAAAAAATAATGAGAATTGACCAACAGGGTTCATATTGGCTTGAAGGGGTAAATACAAATAGCGTTAGCTCAAAGCAGATGGGGGCAATCGATTTACATAATATCACCGGCATTGTTGTTTACCAGATTAAAAGTAGTGCCCGCTCTCACCAGCCATAAACATCAATGTTATTTGCAAGTAAATCACAGCTAACTATTAATTACATTCACATTGCTGGCAGTGCTAGTCGGTAAGCGCCATGAAATTATCGTGGCGCATAAAATAAACAGGCTAGAAACTACTAAGCAAGCAGCAAAACCAAAGCTCACAAAGACCCAACCAGAAAGCAGTGTCCCAATCAGCCTACCCATGGCATTTGCCATATAATAGAAACCAATATCCAGCGAGACACCTTCTTTTTTTGCATAGCTAACAATTAAGTAGCTGTGTAAAGAAGAGTTAACCGCAAATAATGCACCAAAAATAAACAAACTAGCAATGACTAACCAAGTTGAAATAGGCAGGCTTAACAATACTAAAATGGGTGTAAAGGTTAATAAAAAAGCCCATAGCGTGACACTTTTACCACCCGGCATTACACCGGATTTTTTACCAGTTAAATAAGGTGCGACTGATTGAATACCACCATACACAATAATCCATAGTGCAATGAGTGTACCGATAGACCAAGAATTCCAACCATAGGTTTCACTAAAATAGACAGGTAAAGCCACTACAAACCAAACATCACGCGAGGAAAATAGGAAAAATCGAGCAGCAGAAAGGCGATTAATAGCCGGACTTTTTGAAAATAGCTCTTTGAATTTTATTTTGCGTTTTACACGGCCAAGATCTTGTTTTAATAGCAATAGGCTCATTATAAAAACGATTAATAACAAGGTCGCCATTAATAACATGGCCGACTGAAAGCCAATCAGGGTAAGTAACAATCCACCAAGGAAAAATCCAATGCCCTTAAGGGTATTTTTGGAGCCGGTTAAAATCGCCACCCACTTATAGAGTTGCCCTTGATTATCATCTTGTACAAACAGCTTAATGGCACTTTTAGCACTCATTTTATTGAGGTCTTTGGCGATACCAGAAAGTGCTTGCGCCATCATCACCCAAAAAACGGTTAAAAAGTCTGCGGGTAAGGCTAACATCAGTAGTGCGATGACCTGCATAAACAGGCCAATATTCATGGTTCGGTTAAGGCCAAGCTTTGCACCTAACCACCCACCTAACAAGTTGGTAACAACACCAAAAAATTCATAAAAAATGAACAGCAAAGCAACCTGCAAAGCATCGTAACCAAGCTGATGGAAATACAGCACCACCAACATACGCAGTGCACCATCGGTTAGTGTAAAGGCCCAATAATTACCTGTGATAACCAGGTATTGCTTTAACTCGCTAGAGAGGTTTTTAAACATATTACTTATCTGCCAAACCGACTGTTCTCATCAGCTCTGCCGTACGTGTTGCATAACCCATTTCGTTGTCATACCAAGCATAAATTTTTAGCATACGTTTACCAACCATCATCGTGGACAGCGCATCAACAACCGTTGAACGTTGATCACCACGGTAATCAATTGATACTAATGGTTTCTCTTCAAAGCCTAAAATACCTTTAAGCTCATTTTCAGATGCAGTTTTTAGGAACGCATTAACTTGCTCAGCTGTTGTATCTTCTTTTAAGTTAAAAATAATGTCTGTTAAAGAAGCGTTAGCCAGTGGTACACGTACTGCATGACCATCAATTTTTCCGGCAAGCTCTGGGAATATTTCAACAATCGCTTTTGCTGAGCCGGTTGTTGTAGGAATTAAACTCATGCCACAAGCTCGTGCACGACGTAGATCTTTATGCGGTGCATCTAAGATAGTTTGTGTATTGGTTAAGTCATGAATGGTAGTAAAAGCAACTTGTTCAATGCCAATTTTTTCATTGATAACTTTAATAACAGGTGCAAGACAGTTAGTGGTACAAGAAGCGGCAGTAACAATTTTGTGTAGTTCAGGCTCAAAAATATCATCATTCACACCTACTACGATATTCGCAATGCCTTGCGCTTTAACCGGTGCAGAAACAACAACACGTTTTACGCCTTGGTCTAAATAAGTTTGTAATAAGCTAGCGTCACGGTTCACACCCGTTGCCTCAATCACTACATCACAACCAGACCAATCCACACTGCCAATGTCACTTTGCTGAGTACAGTTAATCACATGATCACCAATAACAATTTGTTGTGAATTTGCTTCAACTTGGTGATTCCAACGCCCTTGAATCGAGTCAAACTCTAGTAAATGTGCTAATGTTTTTGCATCACCAGCCACATCGTTAATCAATACAAATTCAACGTTATCCCACTCATAAGCAGCACGTAATACTAAACGACCAATACGGCCAAAACCGTTAATACCCACTTTAATTTTCATTTTAAAACCTTATAGTTTATTTTAAATACTATTAGCAACAAATAGTTGGACGATCATCCATTGCACTCAATTTACTTTTATTCTCAGCCAACAATTGTTCACTGTCTGCACATGCCTCAACAATGACTTGCAACATCCAGCCTTTTAACTCAGGATTTAAGCGGTAATAAACCCACTGCTTTTGCTTTCTATCAAGCAACAAGCCCAAACGCTTTAATTGTGCTAAATGTCGGGATATTTTGGGCTGATTATCTTCGACTGAAGCCATTAACTCACAGACACACAGCTCACTCTCTAAATGAATTAACATCACTATTTTTAAGCGGGTTACATCTGAAAGCGCTTTAAAAAATTGAATAACTTGCATTACGAGTTACATTCCCTAATTCTTCATACGTGAAAAGTTGTATATATGAAAAAACGCATATATAAAGTTGAAATATATACTATCTACAGATTATGACAACAAGATGACTAGTAGAGGATAAGTGGAAGTCGCTGTATCAGCTTAACTAGAAGCTGTTACAGCTTTAAAGAACTACAGTTTGTCAGCTAGATTATGTAGGTAGTCTCGGTGACAGGCATGCGTGAAAGCATTTGGACGTAACTGTTGGATGCGTTTCATTAATGGCTCAATGGATTCACCACGCTCTAATAATATTTGCGCCGAGATAAGCCCTGTACGACCTGAACCGCCTTTACAGTGAACAGCAATACTTTTACCTTGCTCAATTAAGCGGTGTACAGCAGGCCCTGCCGTTTTCCATTCGTTTGAGAATGGTGCTTCCGGTGCTTCATCATCAATTATTGGTAAGTGAAACCATGACATACCTTTGGCTTTGATCGATTCACCAATATCAGATAGACCATTTTTATCTAACTCTGCCTGGGTCATAAAAGTAAGAATAGCATCTGCACCCGCCTCTTTAATCTGATTTAGCGATGAGTTTAAATCAACCTCTTTAGTACCAGGGCAAGGGGTTAAAATTATCTTTGCTTCGCTATTTTTTATCGATAGCGTAAAAAGTGGATGAGTTGACATCTGATTGGCCTATATGAAAAAGCAGGGGACATCCCTGCAATTTTATTTTATATTTTTAGTGTTACAGTTTTGTGACAGTAGTGTTTTGAGTTGTCGCAAGCATTAACCCCTGTCGGTAATAAACAGCAGCTTCTTGGTGGCGATCTTGTTGTTCCAAGAGTTCAGCAAGCAAGGCGCAGTCATCGATATTTTCTTCAACTTGCAAACTAACCTCAAGGTGCTTAATCGCCGCCATAGAATTATTCTCTTTAAGCTTCAGTTTCGCCAGCGCTTGATTGATCGGCCCACTAAATTCCCCTTTACTAAGTTTTTTCTCTAGCATTAAAATAAGTGGGTAATGATCAGTAATCACGACTTTATCTAGGTAGGGTAGCAAAGGTAGAGAAAACTGTTTATTAAGCTTTTCAATTAACAGTGCTTGAGCATACTGACCGTTGTCTGTTGCAATGTAAGCATCTAATACCGCTTTTTGATAACCCAGCTCTTTACGCATCCAACGAGGTGATTGTTTCTCCCAGAATACTTTTAGGAATTCAGCACTATTTTCAGCTAACTGTTTGAAATAATGCTGATATGCATTCAACTCAATGGCAGCAAACTCTAACTCGTTATAATCAAGTGTCTTACGTTGCTCTTTAAGTACATGTATGTATTTTTTCCACTCATTTAATGCGGGATAAATATCTAAGTACAGTGAAGCAATACGTTTGTTTTTAGGGTATTTCACCTGTAGATCTTGCAGGGTTGCTAACGCATTTTCATATTGTTTTGCATCTAATTGCAATTCAACCCATACAAAACCGGTAGCCAGCTCAGCCCCCTTTTGAATTTCACTCGCCAATTGTAAATGATCATCACGTTGATCGTATAACCCTTGCAGATGCGCAGCTTTAGCTGCCGCAATATAAGTCAAAGTAGGAGACTCACTACGTTCAGCAGATTGTGATAGCAGCTTATGTGCCTGTTTATTTTTTCCTTCAAATAAAGCCCACATACCTAACAAACTATTCTTTTGTGCCTTTTTAGTTTTACGCTGACCTAACCAGCCACGCGTTACTGCAGACATAGATAATAACCGACGTAATACCCACTCTGCGGCGAGCAGTAAAAAATAAAAAACCAGAGCAATAAACCCTGCATTAATAATCGTCGTTTCGTAAGTTGTGTAACTGTCGAAAGATATTAAGATGTAACCTTTATTACCACTAATTTCAGGGCCTAAGATCAACCCAGCAATCAGTGCAGAAATAATCAGAATCATTCTAATCATAATGTTTCTCCTATTTCAGGCTTGAGCTAGCAAGTGACTTCTTCAAACGTTGCTCTATTACACGTTCTAAGAGTGGTGCACTTTTAAGTTGATCAGGATATTTGATTGAGACATTACGTTTACTTAAGCGTTTTACTGCCTTATAAAAGTGTCCGGTATTATTATCTTTAAGATCATAATAATTACTGAGCAATGTCAGTGTGTTCTCTAAAGCAATATCGTAAACATCTTGTTGTTCACGATAGATAGCAAATTCAGCTTTAGCTAAATTATTACGTAGATGTTCTTGCAGATACCAGCTTTGCTCAGGGGAAAGCAACGCCTCTATTTTACTATCGCGTTTATTAACCGTAATAAAGCTATCAATAAAAACATCCCATGATTTCCTTAAGTTGCTATCCCAATCATTAATATCGGTCGATAGCTCTGTACTACTATTTTTGTTTGCATCTGGCATGATCAAACTAACTGAACGTAATTTATCGACACGTCGCTCTAAACTCGCCAGCGCTAGAATCACACCATCTGGATCGCGTTTAGGTAATGCCTCAAGAGCATTTATATCTTCTAATAACGCACCACGTAATGGACTTAGACTTGCATCATTAAGCTCTACAATACGTTGGTCTGCAGCAACTAACAGTGCGATTGCTGTTTTAATATCTTTCTCTAACCAAATTTTTCTAGCAGCTAATGCAATCAGGTATTCAACCTCCGCTAAAATCCAATCGTTAGGGTGGCGAATATTGGTTTCTGCAAAACTACGTTGTAACGATTGGATATCGGTTTTAGATATCTTGTTATCATTATTCGCTTGTTGAAGCTGAAGCGTAACTTGCTCTATTTGTGCTTCGAGTGTTGTTTTTATTTTGATAGTTTGACGCAATTGTGCAATTTGCTCAGAAGACTGTTTATTAAACTTTTCAGAAAGTGTATTTAATTGTTTTTGCTGCGAATCTACCAGCGCTGTATTGGTTTTATAGAAATAAAATCCACCTACGATGCTGGCTACAATTAAAACCAATGATAGCAGTGCAACGTATAACGCTATTTTTGATGACTTGCTATTAGTAGGGATAGACGTATTCTCTTGCGCTATCTTATTTTCAGTCTCGGTCATAACTACCCTCATCAGTAAAATAATCAATAATATCTTGGTCAGCGATACTAGGAAGCAACGCCGTTTTGTGAAACCCTAAACTATGTGCATATTGTAATATTCGTTCACTTGCACTGAATAGTGTCAATGATTGAAGCCAATCTATATCTTCAGCGTTAGTAAGGCTAATTAACTGTTCAAACAATTCTACACTGGTGATAATAACACCATTAATTGCATGCTGTTGCCATTTATACACACTTGATGATTTCGATAACTTAATAGCAACACGCTGATATGATTCATAATAATCAACGCGAGCACCACGTGTTAACAATTCATCTTTTAAAAACTCTCTGCCTGCAACACCGCGTAGAATAAGCACTGAACTATTATCAAGCTTATTCAATACAGGTAGTGCTAATAACCCTTCGCTAGTAAAACTATCAACAGGAATATTTACTGACTGTTGAGTTTTTTCTTCTAATAATGATTTTGTTGCATGACCAACAGCAAGATAATTGCTGATTGGCCACTTAGCCCCCAACAAAGCTTGGTTTGTGTATTTAACCGCATTATAGCTT
>Ga0209395_1005430_pt1 | contig 14379 bp, 9 predicted proteins | sample GOMGulsemesocosm_3_FD_184635 | JGI IMG/M metagenome (GOLD analysis project Ga0209395, IMG submission 184635) | Methane-oxidizing microbial communities from mesocosms in the Gulf of Mexico - GOM9D Gulf of Mexico (SPAdes) (version 2) | ecosystem: Environmental > Aquatic > Marine > Cold seeps... | reverse complement strand
AACGCTTTGTTAGCATCAGCCATACGGTGAACGTCTTCACGTTTCTTAACCGCTGAACCTTTGCTGTCAGACGCATCTAACATTTCGTTAGCTAGGCGCTGAGCCATTGATTTTTCACCACGTTTACGAGCTGCTTCAACTAACCAACGCATGGCTAGAGCATTACGACGTACTGGACGTACTTCAACTGGAACCTGATAAGTTGAACCACCAACACGACGAGATTTAACTTCGACAGATGGGCGGATGTTCTCAAGAGCAGTTTCGAATAATTCGATTTGATCTTTATCAGATTCTTTTGTTGATAATATGTCTAATGCACCGTAAACAATTTTTTCGGCAGTAGATTTCTTACCATCAACCATAAGGATGTTGATGAATTTTGCTAAAAGTTCGTTATGGAACTTAGGATCTGGCAATATTTTACGTTGCCCAACGACGCGTCTTCTTGGCATCTTAATTCTCCGTAGTATTCAGGAATAATCCAAAATATATAAATTTAAAAAAAATTCTAATTTGGCCTTACTTAACGTTTCTTATCTCTTTTTTACCTAGCCTAGTTAAAGGAGGAAAGAGTGGAAAACTTAAGATTTAGGTCGTTTAGCACCGTATTTAGAACGGCCTTGTCTTCTATCGCTTACACCAGAACAATCTAGTGCGCCACGAACGGTGTGATAACGCACACCTGGTAAATCTTTAACACGACCACCACGGATTAAAATCACGCTATGCTCTTGTAAGTTATGACCTTCACCACCGATGTATGAAGTTACTTCGAAGCCGTTAGTTAAACGAACACGAGCAACTTTACGTAGTGCTGAGTTAGGTTTTTTAGGTGTAGTTGTATACACACGAGTACATACGCCGCGACGTTGTGGACAGGCTTGTAACGCTGGAACGTTACTTTTAGTTACCTGTCTAACACGTGGTTTACGTACTAGTTGGTTAATAGTTGCCATTATAGCTCCTGATTAGTTGTTACCAAGGAAAGTAGCCTTGATAAATTATTGTGTAAAGCTCAATCAATGGGAAGATTTACACACTCATAAACGAAAAAATCCGCGACCTAAAATTCTAAGTGCACGAAGCACAGAATATAGGGTCGCGGAATTCTATAGGTCAAGCTTTAACCTGTCAAGCTTTTACTGGCTTAGCAGGTTAAATATGACTTTTAAACTTTCGTACTAATTAACTATCATCTGACATTAAATCTGCATTTAATGCGTCAGTTAATGCTTGCGCTGCATCGTCAGCTGAAACCGTTTCTTCCGGTGCATTTTTGCGATCTAGCTCTGCAGCTTTATTGCGTGCACGTTCTTGATGATACGCATACCCCGTACCAGCCGGAATTAAACGACCAACGATAACGTTTTCTTTCAAGCCACGTAAGCCATCTTTCTTACCTGCAACAGCAGCTTCAGTAAGCACACGTGTTGTTTCTTGGAAAGATGCCGCTGAGATAAATGATTCTGTTGATAATGAGGCTTTAGTAATACCCATCATTAACATTACATATTCAGCAGGTTGCTTGCCAGCAGCTTCTAGTTCACGGTTTGCGATGTTAACGCGCGCCACTTCAACAATTTCACCTTTCAAGAATTCGCCATCACCCGCATTTAGAATCTCACATTTGCGGATCATTTGACGAACGATAACTTCGATATGCTTGTCGTTAATTTTTACACCTTGTAAACGATATACTTCTTGTACTTCGTTAACAATATAATTAGCAACTGGAGCAACACCACGTAAACGTAAGATATCATGTGGAGACTCTGGACCATCAGCAATAACTTCACCTTTAAGCACTGACTCACCTTCAAACACGTTCAATTGACGGATTTTAGGGATCATCTCTTCGTATACTTCACCACTTGGTTGAGTGATTAATAAACGAATCTTGCCTTTGGTTTCTTTACCAAAACCGATAATACCCGTTTTCTCAGCTAAGATAGCTGGAAGTTTAGGCTTACGAGCTTCAAATAAGTCAGCAACACGTGGCAGACCACCAGTAATATCACGAGTTTTCGAAGACTCTTGTGGAATACGTGCTAACGCATCACCGATATTTACATCTGCGCCATCTTCAAGATTAACAATTGCGTTACCAGGTAAGAAGTATTGTGCTGGTATATCAGTACCGGCAATCATCACATCATTACCTTTAGCATCAACTAATTTAACCATTGGGCGCATTTCTTTACCCGCAGCATTACGTTGACCAGCGTCTGTAACAATAATACTTGATAAGCCTGTTAAATCATCCGTTTGACGAACCATAGTGATGCCATCAACTAACTCAACAAATTGAACCTTACCAGCCACTTCCGTAATAATTGGATGTGTATGTGGGTCCCAGTTAGCAATGATGTCACCTGCGTTAAGCGAACCACCATCTTTCTTAGAAATTACAGAACCATAAGGCACTTTATAACGTTCTTTCTCACGACCAAGATCATCAATAACAGTAAGTTCTGATGAACGTGAAGTAATCACTAAGTGACCTTCAGAGTTAGTAACGAATTTAGCGTTTTGTAACTTCAAGGTACCATTATTTTTAACTTGCACACTGTTTTCAGCAGATGCACGAGATGCTGCACCACCGATATGGAACGTACGCATGGTAAGCTGTGTACCTGGTTCACCAATTGATTGTGCTGCTACAACACCAATCGCTTCACCTTGGTTAATCATATGACCACGAGCCAAATCACGACCATAACAATGAGCACAGATACCAAAGTCAGTTTGACAAGTAATGATTGAACGAACTTTCATTTGATCCACTGAGTTTTCTTCAATGAAATCACACAACGCTTCGTCAATTAAGGTATTACGAGGTAAAATAACTTCGTCAGTACCTGGTTTAACTACATCTTCTGCAACAACACGACCTAATACACGCTCTCTTAATGGTTCAACAACATCACCACCTTCAATTAACGGCGTCATTAATAAACCATCGTGTGTACCACAATCATGTTCAGTTACCACTAAATCTTGGGCAACATCAACCAAACGACGAGTTAAGTAACCCGAGTTAGCTGTTTTCAGTGCCGTATCGGCCAAACCTTTACGCGCACCATGAGTAGAGATAAAGTATTGTAATACGCTTAAACCTTCGCGGAAGTTAGCTGTGATTGGTGTTTCGATGATTGAACCATCTGGTTTTGCCATCAAGCCACGCATACCGGCTAATTGACGAATCTGAGCGGCACTACCACGAGCACCCGAGTCAGCCATCATAAAGATTGAGTTGAAAGAATCTTGCTCTTCCATTTCTCCATCTTTATTCTCAATCATTTCTTTCGATAAGTTATCCATCATTGCTTTCGATACTTTTTCGTTGGCAGATGACCAAATATCGATAACTTTGTTGTATTTTTCACCAGCTGTTACTAAACCTTGCTCAAACTGAGTTTGGATTTCAGCAACTTCTGCTTCTGAATCTTCAATGATAGTGTACTTAGCATCAGGGATAACCATATCATCAATACCTACAGAGGCACCCGCGACCATCGCGTAATGGAAACCTGTGTACATAATGTGATCTGCAAAGATAACTGTTTCTTTCAAACCAAGGTTACGATATGCATGGTTAATTAACTTAGAGATTGGCTTTTTACCTAACGGCTGATCGATCAACTCATAAGGCATACCTTTTGGACAAACTTGCCACATGATCGCTCGACCAACAGTGGTATCACGTAAAGTAGTCTTAGGTATAGTAAAATTACCCTCTTCATCTTTGAAGTATTCAGTAATACGAATTTTTACACGAGCATGAAGTTCAGCAACACCTGTACGGTAAGCTTTTTCAGCTTCTTTAGTATCGGCAAAAATCATACCTTCACCTAAACCATTAATACGGTAGCGTGTAAGGTAATAAAGACCTAATACAACATCTTGTGATGGAACAATAATCGGCTCACCGTTAGCAGGTGATAACACGTTATTGGTTGACATCATCAAGGTACGTGCTTCCATTTGTGCTTCAATGGTCAACGGTACGTGTACCGCCATTTGGTCACCATCGAAATCGGCATTATATGCCGCACAAACTAAAGGATGAAGATGAATCGCTTTACCTTCAATCAGTACAGGTTCGAACGCTTGGATACCCAATCTATGAAGTGTTGGTGCCCTGTTAAGCATTACAGGATGTTCACGGATAACTTCATCAAGTACATCCCAAACTTCCGCGCCTTCACGTTCAACTAATTTCTTAGCGGCTTTGATTGTTGTCGCTAAACCACGACGCTCTAGCATGCCATAGATAAACGGTTTGAATAATTCCAATGCCATTTTTTTCGGTAAACCACATTGGTGCAAACGCAATGTTGGACCAACAGTAATTACTGAACGACCAGAGTAATCTACACGTTTACCTAGTAAATTTTGACGGAAACGACCTTGCTTACCTTTGATCATATCGGCAAGTGATTTAAGAGGACGCTTGTTAGAACCCGTAATTGCACGACCACGACGACCGTTATCAAGCAATGCATCAACAGACTCTTGTAACATACGTTTTTCATTACGTACGATAATATCTGGTGCAACTAGATCTAGAAGACGCTTCAAGCGGTTGTTACGGTTAATAACACGACGGTATAAATCGTTCAAATCTGATGTAGCAAAACGGCCACCATCCAATGGTACTAACGGACGTAAATCCGGCGGTAAAATTGGTAATACGTTCATGATCATCCACTCAGGCTTGTTACCTGAAGCGGCGAATGCTTCCATTAATTTCAAACGTTTAGTAATTTTCTTACGTTTAGTTTCACTACCGATTTCTGGTAACTCTTCACGCATTTGCGCTACTTCAGCATCTAAATCGATTTGTTGTAGTAATGCTAATACTGCTTCGGCGCCCATAAGTGCGTCGAATTCATCACCGTGCTCTTCTAACGAATCAAGATATTCTTCTTCAGTTAGAATTTGGCTTTTTTCTAATGTTGTCATACCTGGTTCGGTAACAACATACGATTCGAAGTAAAGCACACGTTCGATATCACGCAATGTCATATCAAGTAATAAACCAATACGTGATGGTAATGATTTTAAGAACCAGATATGTGCAACGGGACTTGCTAATTCGATATGACCCATACGGTCACGACGAACTTTAGTTAATGTAACTTCAACGCCACATTTTTCACAAATAACACCACGATGCTTTAAACGCTTATATTTACCACAAAGACATTCGTAGTCTTTTACTGGACCAAAAATACGCGCACAGAATAAACCATCACGTTCCGGTTTAAAGGTACGGTAATTAATGGTTTCTGGCTTTTTAACTTCACCAAATGACCATGAACGAATCATGTCAGGTGATGCTAGTCCGATACGAATACCATCGAACTCTTCTGTTTGATTTTGTTGCTTAAGAAACTTAAGTAAATCTTTCACACTATTCTCCTATCGGAGTTAAACTTTGAAAAGAAGGCAAATAACTTGCCTTCTTCGCTTACTGGCCTAACCATACTGTTAAGCTCAGCTAATTAGTTGCTTTTAACTAATCCTGATCTAACTCGATGTTAATACCTAACGAACGGATTTCTTTCAACAATACGTTGAACGATTCAGGGATACCAGGTTCCATTTTATGATCACCGTCTACTAAGTTTTTATACATCTTAGTACGACCGTTAACATCATCTGATTTCACCGTAAGCATTTCTTGTAGGGTATAAGCAGCACCATATGCTTCTAATGCCCATACTTCCATTTCACCGAAACGTTGACCACCAAATTGCGCTTTACCGCCAAGTGGTTGCTGAGTTACCAAGCTATAAGAGCCTGTAGAACGAGCATGCATTTTGTCATCAACTAAATGGTTTAGTTTCAACATATACATGTAACCTACGGTTACTGGACGTTCAAATTGACGACCTGTGCGACCATCGGTTAACCAGAACTGACCGCTTTCAGGCATATCTGCAAGTTTAAACAACTGCTTGATTTCTTTTTCAGCAGCACCATCAAATGCTGGTGTAGCAATAGGTAAACCAGCACGTAAATTGCCTGCTAGGCGCATCACTTCGTCATCAGAGAAACTAGCAATATCCACTTCTTGGCGTGATTCACCTACATTGTATACATCTTGTAGGAAGTTACGCATTTTGTGAATTTCTTGCTGAGCTTGCAACATACGGTTGATTTTTTCACCAACACCACGAGCAGCCATACCTAAATGTGTTTCTAGGATCTGACCGATGTTCATACGTGATGGTACACCCAATGGGTTCAATACGATATCAACTGGTACACCATGTTCATCGTAAGGCATGTCTTCAACTGGTACTACGTTTGAAATAACACCTTTGTTACCATGGCGACCCGCCATTTTATCACCCGGCTGGATGCGACGTTTAATGGCTAAGTACACTTTAACAATTTTAAGTACGCCAGGTTGTAAATCATCACCTTGCGTGATCTTACGACGTTTAATTTCGTACTTTTTATCAAAGTCTGCTTTAATGTTGTCGTATTGCTCTGCAATTTGCTCAAGTTCAGCTTGTTGCTCTTCGTCAGACAAGTTTTGAACTAACCAGCTTGCACGAGACATACCCGTTAAGTCAGCTTCGTTTAAGCCTGCAGATAATAATAATTTCTTCGCACGAGCATAAATACCATCTTCTAAAATGCTAAATTCATCGCCAAGATCTTTCTTAACTTCTTTTAATTGCATTTCTTCGATTTCAACCGCACGAGCATCTTTTTCAACGCCGTCACGAGTGAATATTTGTACATCGATGATAGTACCTTTTACTGAATTTGGTACACGTAAAGAGCTATCTTTAACGTCCGCCGCTTTTTCACCAAAAATGGCACGTAAAAGTTTTTCTTCAGGCGTTAATTGTGTTTCACCTTTAGGAGTAACTTTACCCACAAGGATGTCGCCACCGTTAACTTCAGCACCAATATATACTACGCCTGATTCATCTAGTTTAGATAATGCAGATTCACCAACATTAGGTATATCAGAAGTAATCTCTTCACTACCTAGCTTAGTATCACGCGCAATACAGGTTAATTCTTGAATATGAATCGTAGTAAATCTATCTTCAATAGCTACACGCTCAGATAACAACATTGAATCTTCAAAGTTGTAACCATTCCAAGGCATGAAAGCGATACGCATGTTTTGACCAAGTGCCAATTCACCCATATCGGTTGAAGGGCCATCAGCTAAAACATCACCACGAGTTACTGGCTCACCCATACGACAAACAGGACGTTGGTTGATACAAGTATTTTGGTTAGAGCGGGTGTATTTAGTTAAGTTATAAATATCAATACCTGCCTCACCAGCATGCATTTCATTTTCATTCACTTTAACTACGATGCGAGAAGCATCAACATAGCTCACTACACCACCACGTTTAGCAACAGCAGTTACACCTGAGTCAACCGCTACTACTTTTTCCATACCAGTACCAACTAAAGGCTTATCAACGATAAGTGTCGGAACTGCTTGACGCTGCATGTTTGAGCCCATCAAGGCACGGTTAGCATCATCATGTTCTAGGAATGGGATAAGTGATGCCGCAACAGAAATTATCTGTTGTGGAGAAACATCCATATACTGAACTTCAGCTGAAGCTTTCAGCGTAAATTCATTTTTAAAACGACAATTTACTAGCGTTTCAGTTAATTTGTTTGCATCTGTTTTTGCATTTGATTGAGCGATAACAAAGTTACCTTCCTCAATCGCAGACAAGTAATCAATGTCTTCTGTTACTAAACCATCAACAACTTTGCGATATGGAGTTTCTAAGAAACCATAGTCGTTAGTGCGGGCATAACAAGAAAGCGAGTTGATCAAACCGATGTTTGGACCTTCCGGCGTTTCAATTGGACAAACACGACCGTAATGCGTTGGATGTACATCTCGCACTTCAAAACCAGCACGTTCACGCGTTAAACCACCTGGGCCTAAAGCTGAGATACGACGCTTATGCGTTACTTCTGATAATGGGTTGTTTTGATCCATGAACTGTGACAATTGTGAAGAACCAAAGAATTCTTTCACAGCTGCAGATATCGGCTTAGCGTTGATTAAATCTTGCGGCATAATTGCATCTAAATCGCCAAGACTTAAGCGTTCACGAACAGCACGTTCTACACGAACTAAACCAACACGGAATTGGTTTTCTGCCATTTCGCCAACAGAACGAATACGACGGTTACCTAGATGATCAATATCATCAACTTCCCCTTTACCATCACGAATGGCGATCAAGGTTTTCATGACTGAAATAATGTCTTCTTTTGATAAGATACCAGAACCAACATCATCAGCATTACCAACACGACGATTGAACTTCATACGACCAACAGTTGATAGATCGTAGCGCTCTCCTGCGAAGAATAGGTTATTGAATAACGTTTCCGCAGCATCTTTTGTTGGTGGCTCACCAGGGCGCATCATGCGATAAATTTCAACTAATGCTTCAAGCTTGTTAGTTGAACCATCAACACGAATTGTGTCTGACATATATGAACCAACATCGAATTCGTTCATATATAAGGTAGATAATTCTTTATGACCTGCTTGGCTTAATTCTGCAAGTAGCTCTAAAGTAATCTCAGCATTCGCTTCAGCAATTACCTCACCTGTTGATTCATCAATATAAGCTTTAGATAGTACTTTACCAACAATATATTCAGCTGGTACTTCTAACTTAGTCAATTTAGATTTAGTTAAAGCGCGAATATGACGAGCCGTTATACGGCGGCCTTGTTCAACTAATACTTCATCTTTAGCAAGTTTTATATCAAACGTTGCGGTTTCACCACGTAAACGTTCAGGAATAAGTTCCATGATCAATTTGTCACCTTTAATGGTAAACAAAGTTGTATCATAGAAAATATCTAAAATTTCTTCAGTAGAATATTCTAATGCACGTAAAATAATAGATGCAGGTAATTTACGACGTCTATCTATACGAACAAATAAGTTATCTTTTGGATCAAATTCAAAATCTAACCATGAACCACGGTAAGGAATAACACGTGCGTTATAAAGCACTTTACCTGACGAGTGTGTTTTACCTTTATCATGATCAAAGAATACACCTGGAGAACGATGTAATTGAGACACGATTACACGCTCTGTACCATTAATAACAAACGTACCGTTGTCAGTCATTAATGGGATTTCGCCCATATATACTTCTTGTTCTTTGATATCTTTTACTGTGCCTGCTGGTGCTTCTTTATCATAAACAACCAGACGTAACTTAACACGTAAAGGCGCTGAATAAGTTACACCACGAATTTGACATTCTTTAACGTCAAATAATGGCTCACCTAATCTATAGCTTACATATTGTAATTCAGAAGCTCCAGAATAAGCTTTGATTGGGAAGATTGAACGAAACGCAGCTTCTAAGCCTGTTTCACCTGTTGGGTCGATATCAATAAACTTGCGGAAAGATGCTAATTGGATAGACAACAAAAATGGATAATCCATTACTTGTTCACTTTTACCAAAGTCCTTTCTAATTCGCTTTTTCTCAAAGTATGAGTAAGCCATGGGGTTCCTCAGCTTGCAGGTTGTGGCTGGATGATACAGCCTTAAAATACTAATTGGACTAAATAACTGGCGTTTATGTTTTGTAAAACAAACCTATTATTTAATCCAATGGGTATCAAATATTTATCATTGATGCTTATAGCAACATCAAATAATGCACTGTTTTAGTTCAAAAAAAAACCAATACTTTTTTTGAACTTCAAAAGCGCAAAAAGGCCGGTGACGTTTAAATCACCAGCCATTGCCTTTTCAGGCAAATAATCTGTTTAAAAACAGATTATTTGATCTCAACAGAAGCACCAGCTTCTTCAAGAAGTTTAGCAAGCTCTTCTGCTTCAGCTTTTTCTACGCCTTCTTTAACAGTACCTAAAGCTTCAACTAAAGTTTTAGCTTCTTTAAGGCCTAAACCTGTAGCACCACGAACTGCTTTGATTACTGCAACTTTCTTCTCACCGAAGCTAGTCATAACAACGTCAAATTCAGATTGTTCTTCAGCAGCACCACCAGCGTCACCGCCAGCAACAGCAACTGCAGCAGATGCAGATACGCCGAATTTTTCTTCCATTGCTTCAATAAGTTCTACAACGTCCATTACTGACATGTCAGCAATTGCGTTTAGGATATCGTCTTTAGAAATAGACATTTTAAATTTCCTGTTTTTTAATAAACAGCCTTTGGCTGTTTGAAATAACTATAAATACAAAAAGTGCGAATTGTGCTCTGCGTATATTTAAGTAAGTGCAGAGGTAAACAATTATTAAGCAGCTTCTTGTTCTTTCTGATCGCGTACTGCAGCAAGTGTGCGGGCAAGTTTGCCTGCAGATGCTTCTTTCATAACGCTCATTAAACGTGCAATGGCTTCGTCGTATGTAGGTAGTTTTGCAAGTACCTGTATATCAACTGAATCACCTTCAAATGCTGCTGCTTTTAATTCAAATTTTTCGTTAGATTTAGCGAAATCAGTGAATAAACGTGCTGCGGCACCTGGATGCTCGTTTGAAAATGCAACTAATGAAGGGCCAACTAAGGTGTCTGAAACACACTCAAATGGGGTATCCTTTAATGCGCGACGTGCTAATGTATTACGGACAACTTTCATCCATACGCCATTCTCACGAGCTTGTTTACGCAAAACAGTAATTGCTTCAACTGTAACACCACGGGCATCCGCGATTACAGCTGACTGAGCGCCACTAGCAGCTTCGATAACTTCAGCAACAATTGCTTTTTTGTCATCAAGATTAATAGCCATTGGCTTTAACTCCTGGTTCACCGGTCATAAAACCGGTATTTACTATCCCTAAATTATTCCCTTATAAAAGTAAACAATTTAGGCCGTTACGGCGAGGACCAGAATTAAGGAAATACTGGGTAATCACCATCTACGTAGGAAAATTAAGTTTTTATCTTCATCGGAAAATCAGAAGATTAACTTATCCAATAAAAACCCCTACGGTCTTTGACGGGGCTGTTTCTTTCATTGCTAAAAGCAGTGAATTCAAACAACACCTACCAAAATTTAAGGGGCGAAATTATAGTTTATAAATTCGCCCGTGTAAAGCAATTCAATATGCCTTACCTATTCAATAAATTAAGCCTGAGTTAAACTAGCTTGGTTTACCGAAACACCGGCACCCATAGTAGTTGAAACAGAGATCTTTTTAATGAATTGACCTTTAGCATTAGCTGGCTTAGCTTTTTTCAAAGCTTCCAATAAGGCTTCAAGGTTTTGCTGTAATTTTGCATCGTCAAAATCAGCCTTACCAATAGTAGTATGGATAATGCCGTTTTTGTCATTGCGGTAACGAATTTGACCTGCTTTAGCATTTTTAACTGCGGCAGCTACGTCTGGAGTTACTGTACCAACTTTAGGGTTAGGCATTAAACCACGAGGGCCTAAGATTTGACCTAGTTGACCAACAACACGCATTGCATCTGGAGAAGCAATAACTACGTCAAAGTCCATTTTACCGGCTTTAACATCAGCAGCTAAGTCGTCCATACCGATAACATCAGCACCAGCTTCTTTCGCTTTTTCTGCGTTAGCGCCTTGAGTAAATACAGCAACACGTACATCACGACCAGTACCGTTAGGTAGTACAGTAGCACCACGAACGTTTTGATCAGATTTACGAGCGTCAATGCCCAAGTTTACAGCAACATCTACACTTTCATTGAATTTAGCTGTTGCTAATTCTTTTAATAATGCGATTGCTTCGTTGATGTCATAATCTTTTAATACGTCTACTTTTTCACGGATAAGACGAGTGCGTTTTGATAATTTAGCCATTGATTAGTCCTCTACCACTAAACCCATTGAACGAGCAGAACCCGCAATGGTGCGCACTGCAGCTTCCATAGAACCAGCAGTAAGATCAGGTTCTTTTGTCTTAACAATTTCTTCAAGTTGAGCTGTAGTTACAGTACCCACTTTTTCAGTGTTAGGACGGCCAGAACCGCTTTTGATACCAGCTGCTTTTTTCAATAAGTAAGAAGCAGGTGGAGTTTTTGTTTCGAACGTGAAAGAACGATCATTGTATACAGTAATTACTACTGGTACTGGAGCGCCTTTTTCTAAAGAATCAGTTTTTGCGTTGAACGCTTTACAGAATTCCATGATGTTCACACCGTGTTGACCTAATGCAGGACCAACTGGTGGTGACGGGTTTGCTGCACCAGCAGCAACTTGTAGCTTGATTAGAGCTGTGACTTTTTTAGCCATTTTAAAATACCTTTAGTTTGGGTACAAACGCTAACTCCCTAATGGAATAGGCTCCCCGTATGCAATTTCGCCAAATATTTAGATGAATTTGACTTCTTTCAAAAAAAATCGGCAGCGGATTATATATTAATCAACGCAACCGATTCAAGTTTTTTGTTTATTTTTAAAACAAAAAAGCTAGAATTATAATTCTAGCTTTTAATATGCTTTATTTAAAAGTGTTTAACCTTTTTCTACTTGACCAAATTCCAGATCTACTGGAGTAGAACGACCAAATATCAATACCGATACTTTAATACGGTTTTTCTCGTAATCAAGCTCTTCAACCACACCATTAAAGTCAGCAAATGGGCCATCAATAACACGAACCACTTCACCCGGCTCAAATAATGTTTTAGGTTTCGGCTTATCACCATCATCAAGGCGTTGTAAAATACGGTCAGCTTCTCGTTGAGAAATAGGTGCTGGGCGCTCTTTAGTGCCACCAATAAAACCAAGAACACGAGGAACACTTTTAACTAAATGCCAAGCTTCAACATCCATTTCCATTTGAACAAGAACATAACCAGGGAAAAATTTACGAGAACTTTTACGCTTTTGACCTGCTCTCATTTCCACAACTTCTTCAGTTGGCACTAAAATTTGACCAAACTTTTCTTCTAAGCCGTGAATACCAATATGCTCAATTAACGTTTTTTGTACACGTGCTTCATAGCCTGAAAAAGCTTGAACAACATACCATCTCAATTTAGGGTTAGTATTGACCGGTGCAACCTCTTCTTGGTTGTCGTCTTCGTTTAATATTTCTTCAGTCATAATTACACCTTAAATCCTGTAATGAAACCAACTAATTCAAATAGAATTGAATCAAGGCCCCACATAACTAATGACATAAACAATGTTGCAACAAGTACAATACCAGTAGTTTGCACTGCTTCTTGACGAGTTGGCCATACAACTTTACGAGCTTCAGTACGAGCTTCTTTAGCAAATTCAAGCGCAGTACGTCCTTTCACTGTTTGAATAGCAAGTAAACCAGCAATAATAACTGCAGCAACTACACCTAAGGCACGAATAAGAACGGATAATTCACCGTAAACATAATTACCAACGACTGCGCCGGCTAAAATAAGGATAATAAATCCCCATTTTAAAGAATCTAGCGAACCGCTAGGTTGGTTTTCTGTACTTGCATTCATAATTCTAACCTGTAATTGCTTGTCTAAACTAAGACTTATTCATCTCGAATTCACGAGTACTAACTGTTTAATCGCGATATTTAGCAATTAAACTCAAATATGGCAGGGGTGGAGAGATTCGAACTCCCAACCGTCGGTTTTGGAGACCGCTGTTCTACCAATTGGAACTACACCCCTAACGCTTACGAACATTTTTCAAGTTAATTACCCTTGTTCGCACAGGGTAAACAATAGTTACACTTGTCGGGTGATTCTTAGTTTTTAGGGAATTAAGAGATACTCGAGAAGTGAGGCGCTATTATACTAACGAATTTTTTTTACTCAAGGACTATTTCATCACTAATTGGAAATTTTCATCTTCACTTGCACACAATTTGCAAAAATTGTGTATATTCAATTACTCCGTTCTAAAAAAAAGCAAAGTGGTAACTTTCCACAAGTGTTAAACGTAGTTCAACATTAGGAAAAACATATATTCTTTAACTAAGTGGAACAACTTAGAAGTATCGACTGAATGAGGGGGCTAAGTGGTAGCTACTGTTCTCTCCATCAAATTCAAGACAATAAAAAAGACGCCTAAGCGTCTTTTTTATTCAGTTTAGATGTTAATCTAAATTAGGAACTAGTCCATAATTTTAGATACAACACCAGCACCTACAGTACGACCACCTTCACGAATAGCGAAGCGTAAACCTTCGTCCATCGCTACTGGGTTGATAAGCTCTACAACAAACTTTAAGTTGTCGCCTGGCATTACCATTTCAACACCTTCAGGAAGCTCTACAGCACCTGTGATATCTGTTGTACGGAAGTAAAACTGTGGACGGTATCCTTTGAAGAATGGAGTATGACGACCACCTTCATCTTTACTTAACACGTATACTTCTGATTCGAATTTAGTGTGAGGT
>Ga0209395_1005426_pt1 | contig 14396 bp, 14 predicted proteins | sample GOMGulsemesocosm_3_FD_184635 | JGI IMG/M metagenome (GOLD analysis project Ga0209395, IMG submission 184635) | Methane-oxidizing microbial communities from mesocosms in the Gulf of Mexico - GOM9D Gulf of Mexico (SPAdes) (version 2) | ecosystem: Environmental > Aquatic > Marine > Cold seeps... | reverse complement strand
CTCAGGCTCACTCTAAATAGTACTGTCTCTCGTGAGCCTCCCTCTTTTAAAGAGTCGAACACTTTAGTCTTTGTTTTCAGATTCTCTAATCCAATGGAAGCGCGGAATCTCTTCACCACCCACTTCAACAGATTCCAAAAACATAGACAGAGGGCGAGCCCACCAACCATAGTCACCATAAAGCGCTTGGTAAATTACCAGTGATTCATCAGTCTCACTGTGTTTTACCACTTTTTCGACCTTGTATTCGGCACCTTTATAATGACGATATATCCCTGATTTGATATCTGTGATCATGCTTATAGCTCTCTTCTAATTCATGTTATTTCTGATTAGTTATGTATTTAAGACAAGAAAAGTCCATATTTAAGAATATTTTGTCGCAAAAACAAAACTAACTAGCTTCTTTACTTAGGCCATTTCATCAATAATAAAATAACTAATCTATCGCCCTTTTACCCTATTGATCTTGTTTTCACAATAAGGAAAGATTTATGTACCTAGTTCGTCCTGTCGACTTTGCTGATTTACCAGCATTAGAAAGATTAGCGCAACAAGCTGGTATTGGATTCACCAATTTTCCTGCAAACCGTGACAGGCTCAATGATAAAATAGCCTCGTCTCGTCATTCTATGCAACAAGATGTGGTACAACCGGGCGAAGAATCCTACTGTTTTGTACTGATAAACACCAGTAATGATGAAATTGTCGGCGTCTGTGGTGTCGAAGCCATGGTCGGTACCGATGCACCGTTTTACAGTTATCGTATCGATGATGTGGTCCATGCGTCACCGCAATTACAAATACATAATCGCATCCCTGCACTCTTTTTATGCCATGACTACAGTGGCACTAGCCGACTTGTGGCGTTAATCGTAGACCACCAACATCAAAATAATGAGGCTATGTCCTTATTATCCCGTGCCCGTTTACTCTTTATTGCCCAACACCAAGAGCGCTTTACTTCCAAACTCTTCGTTGAATTACGCGGTGAAAGTGACAATGCCGGTTATTCTCCTTTTTGGGATTCACTAGGTAAGTACTTCTTTAGTATGGACTTTCAAAAAGCAGACTATTTATCAGGTGTCAGTAACAAACACTTCATCGCAGACCTGATGCCAAGATATCCTATTTATGTGCCGACCTTACCTGATGCCGCTCAACAGGTAATCGGTGTGGTACATGAAGATTCTGAAAAAGCCAGTGACATCCTTCTAGAAGAAGGTTTTGCGTTTAAAGGCTATGTTGACATATTTGACGCAGGCCCCAGTGTTGAAGCCAGAGCCAGTGATTTAAAAACCATTAGTGAACGTAAGACATCAGGTTTTCAAACAGAGAGCTCAAATGCTGATGCGTCCTTACATATTATAGCTAGCGGCAAACTAGACGAATTTAAGGTAACCCTGGCTAATGCCACTTACCAAGCAGACTCCCACGTATTAAGCATCACACCTGATGTCGAGCAAACATTGCAACTGCAAGCAGGTGATGACGTAAATTGGATTCCGATATAGGCAAATTTGAGCTTATACAACTAATTTTAGTAATACCCTTTTTTAACCCATGATTATATTAATAGAGGCCTAATCTTATGATGGTCATACGCCCAATCGCTAAAACTGAGCTAGATTCCCTTTACCAACTAGCGGACAAAACGGGAGTAGGTTTTACCTCTCTCGTGCCAGACGAAGCGATTCTTAAGAATAAAATTGAAGTATCAAATCAGTCTTTCAGTAAAGAGACGATCGAAGGCCCTACAGATGAGAGCTACTTATTTGTATTGGAAGACACTGACACAGGTGAAATCGTGGGCACCAGTGGTCTATTAGCGACAGTGGGTCTTGATGAGCCTTTCTATAGCTACCATTTAGGTAAATTAGTTCACTCTTCACGTGAGCTAGGTGTACATAACATCATGCCGACCTTAGTACTTAACAACGACTACACGGGTCAGAGTGAAATCTGTTCTTTGTTTTTAGAAGAAGGCTATCGTCATTCCAAAAATGGCCAGCTACTGTCTAAATCTCGCTTTTTGTTCTTAGCGCAATTTCCTGAACGTTTCACCAATAAGATCTTCGCAGAAATGCGTGGTGTTAGTGATGACGAAGGTCGTTCACCACTTTGGGAATCTTTGGGTCGTCATTTCTTCTCTCTTGATTTCAAAAAAGCAGATGAATTGACGTCATTGGGTAGCAAACAGTTTATTGCGGAATTAATGCCAAGTAATCCAGTTTACACCGCCTTTTTAAGCCAAGAAGCACAAGATTGCCTAGGTCAAGTTCACCATAAAACAGCGCCTGCTTTGCGTTTATTACAGCAAGAAGGCTTCTGCTACGAGAACTATGTCGACATCTTTGATGGCGGCCCTACTGTAGAAGCACATGTCCCTAACATTCGTGCTGTACGTGAAAGTCGTTTATCTCTTACGACTATTACAGATGATGCGCCTGAAAAAGAAGGCGCTTACTACCTAGTCTCTAACTCTAAATTGGCTGATTTTCGTTGCATTCTAATACAGCGTAAAAAAGCACCGGGCAGTACCTTGACCCTCAGCCAAGAAGAAGCCAAACATCTATGTGTTAACTCCAAAGAAGCCGTTCGTATCGTCGAACTGTCCTCTACTAACCCATAAGTAATTATAAGGATTAAGATAATGACAATGAAACAAGAACACTTTATCAATGGCCAATGGGTTGTCGGTACCGGCAAAGCGTTTCAATCAATCGATCCTGCTGATGCCAGCCTAGTTTGGGAAGCCAAAGCAGCAGGCCCTGAGCAAGTTGATGCGGCATTAAAAGCTGCACGTAAAGCATTTCCAGCTTGGGCGAACTCTAGCCTAGAATACCGTTTAGACATCATCAAACGATTTGCTGAAAAGGTAAAAGAAAACACAGACCAATTAGCGACACTTATTAGCCGTGAAACCGGCAAGCCTTTTTGGGAAACAAAAACAGAAGTCGCTACGACAATCGGTAAAGTGGGTATTTCTGAAAAGTCTTACCATGAGCGTACAGGCACTAAAGCGACTGCTATGCCTGCCATTGGTGGCTCTAACGTAAGCGCTCACCTACGCCACAGGCCTCATGGTGTTGTTGCTGTATTCGGCCCCTATAACTTCCCTGCTCATTTACCAAACGGCCACATTGTGCCTGCACTAATTGCGGGTAATACCATAGTACTTAAGCCAAGTGAGCAAACACCCGCCGTTTCTGACCTTATCATTCAGCTTTGGCAAGAAGCAGGTTTGCCTGAGGGCGTACTTAACCTGGTTCAAGGTGAGAAAGAAACCAGCATAGCATTAGCAAATCATGATGAAATTGATGGCTTGTTCTTCACCGGTAGCCCTGAAGTTGGTCACATACTTCATCAGGCTTATGCAGGTCATCCTGGTAAAATATTAGCACTTGAAATGGGCGGTAATAATCCCCTTCTAGTCTCTGATAAAACCCAAGATATTGATGCTGTGGTACATGAAATTGTGCAATCAGCTTTCTTATCCGCCGGCCAACGTTGCACATGCGCACGTCGCCTATTGGTGCCGAATAATGCACACGGTGAAGCGATTCTTAGCAAATTGGTAACTGTCACTAAAGGCCTTAAAATTGATCGTTTTGATGCCGCGGATCAACCTTTCATGGGCCCTCTTGTTTCAGCACAAGCAGCTGATGGCATTGCTGCAGCCTTTGAACGCTTAATCGGTCTCGGTGCGAATTCACTGCTAAAATCTGAGCGTGGCGAAGCAAATACGGGCTTCATCTCTCCTGGTATTTTGGATGTAACAGATCTAGCCGTTAAAGGTGAGCTACCTGATGACGAATACTTCGGTCCTTTATTAACCGTGGTACGTTATGACGATATGGATCAAGCAATGACGCTTGCTAATGCCACTAAATTTGGCCTGTCTGCCGGTATTCTATCTGATGAAAAAGCTGAGTATGAGTGGTTCTTACAACACTCTCGTGCTGGCATCATCAACTGGAACCGTCAAACAACAGGCGCAGCTGGCACAGCCCCTTTTGGTGGTACAGGCGCAAGCGGTAATCACAGATCAAGTGCTTATTATGCAGCCGATTACTGTTCTTATCCTGTTTCAAGCATTGAAGTTGATGCGCTGACCGTGCCAGAAAAACTGGTTCCTGGTATTGCGTTATAAGTCTTAACTTCGCATTGACAGACAAGATCAAACAGACAAGTGTTAATAAACACAGAGCAAGAATTTAGCAAAGGTAAATACAATGTCGGCAATTGAAGCAAATTTTGATGGTTTAGTGGGGCCAACTCACAACTATGGCGGTTTATCATTTGGTAATGTCGCGTCTTTAAACAACCAGGCGCAAGCGTCTAACCCTAAAGCAGCGGCAAAACAGGGCTTAGTTAAAATGAAAGCCTTGGCTGATATGGGTTTTGTACAAGGCGTGTTAGCACCCCATGAACGCCCTCATATTCCGACTTTAAAATCCCTTGGATTTACCGGTACTGACGCTCAAATTCTCGCACAAGCAGTCAAAGAAGCACCTTATTTATTGGCCAGTGTTAGCTCTGCATCTTGCATGTGGACAGCCAATGCTGCGACGGTTTCACCTAGCGCGGACAGTGCTGATGGTAAGGTGCATTTCTCACCTGCGAATCTAGTCAACAAGTTCCACCGTGCCATTGAACATCCTGTGACAGGCGCGATTTTGCAAGCGACCTTCCCTGATAATAAGCACTTTGCACACCATAAAGCCTTACCTAGCTTGGATCACTTTGGTGATGAAGGTGCTGCCAACCATACGCGTTTTTGTGATGAATATGGTAACCAGGGCATAGAGTTCTTTGTTTATGGTCAAGAAGCCTTCAATGCAGCGGCTATAAAACCAAGTCGCTTCCCTGCAAGACATACACTAGAAGCGTCACAAGCTGTAGTGCGTCGACATGGTTTGAATGCAGCAAATACGGTTTATGCGCAACAAAACCCAGCGGTGATTGATGCCGGTGTGTTCCACAATGATGTGATTGCTGTGGGTAACCGCAATGTTCACTTCTACCATGAAGAAGCCTTCCTTTCGAGCGCACAAATGCGTCAAGATCTTGAGCAAGCTTGGACGGGTAAAGAAGGTAAACTGCACTTTATTGAAGTTAAGAGCAGTGACGTCAGTGTTCAAGATTGTGTTAAATCATACCTATTCAACAGCCAGCTAATCAGCCGTGGTCCTGACGATATGATTATTATCGTACCGGGTGAATGCCAAAACAATGCTAACGTTTGGGCTTACCTTGAAGCATTAAAAGCGGGCCCTAGCCCCATTAATGAAATTCAAGTTTATGACCTTAAACAAAGCATGAGTAATGGCGGCGGACCGGCTTGCCTACGTCTTCGTGTGGTATTGAGTGATGCAGAAAGAGCGGCAGTGAATCAGTCTTGCTTGATGAATGACGGTTTGTTTAATCGCCTAAATACTTGGGTAGATAGCCACTATCGAGATAGTTTATTGGAAAGCGATCTTGCTGATCCACTACTGCTAATCGAGACACGTACGGCGTTGGATGAGTTAACTCAGATCATGAACCTAGGTTCTGTTTACGATTTCCAGAAAGCTTAATTCGCTCCCTGCTCATCAAAAAAGGCACAACTTCTTAGAAGTTATGCCTTTTTTGTCATTAATTTGTCGATATTTAACGCTTTATTTCTCACCTTGCTGGTAATAATAATCGTCACTTTCCATGGTTTGAAACAACACACACACATCTAAATCTGATGCTATGTTCGGCTTTACAAGCGAGGTTATTATGCTAGCAACTTGCGCTTTTTGCTCATTACTACGTTTGAACCAAAACACTTCAAAAAAAGGATAGGCAGCACTTGCACCCCCTGAAGCTAAATAGGTAATAGCTTGGTATTCCAAGGTAAAGTGATTTGCTGGCGCTTCTAGGTAGCTTGATAGGGCTTTTATTAATGGCTCAGAGATAAACTCAAGATCTTCAAATGCCATCCCGCGAACGCGAATGTGGGGCATGGGACTCCTTTAAAGGAGCCTAAAGGCTCCTAACAAATAGGGACAATAAATTACTGGTCAAGGTAATTAAAAGAATGGGTCTCGACCAGGATGCCATTTTTAATAATATCAACAGCCCAAGTACCATCGAATCCAGGTAAGAGTCGTTTGCTTGACCATACACGCCAGCGATCACCACCGATATTAAAGGGAATTTCGGCCATGACATCACCATCTAAGGTCCAACGATGGACGACTTGATCGCCTGCCATATCACGTAAATCAGTAAAGAAATAAACTTTTTGAATACCACCATATTGTACGATAATCGTTGGCCCAAGCTCATCAATTGGCTCGCGCTCAACAACATCACTGGTAAATTGCGCTCTGGCTATCGTATCAGCCCAAGACGCCATAGGTAGGGTTAATAAGACACCGCTCAACACCACAAGTTTTATGATTGTACGTAACATAAGCCATCCTTTTAGCTACAGAAATAAAGGTCGAAAAAGCAAAATGAAAAATAGTTTCGTATCTCAAGAACATTAAACTCACCTTGAAGTTTAATCGTCTTAGTATAAATAAGTCTAGCGCTAAGAAGACTCTTTTGGCCTCTTTATAGGGCTTTGCATAAAGTTCATCAAAGCAATAAAAGAGACCAGAATCAAGCAAATACCATTAGTTTAAATAATTGAGTCTAGGACATTTACCCGATTGTTATTTAGTCGTTTCTATCTGCCAATGGCGTCGAGAAAGTATATTCCATATCCCAAGGAAAGCGTATCCAAGTATCTTGGCTGACTTCAGTGACAAAAGTATCGACCAAAGGTTTGCCTGCAGGTTTGGCAAAAATAGTCGCGAAATGGGCCTTTGGCAACATTTCTCTGACAATCTTAGCGGTGCGACCCGTATCAACCAGGTCATCAATTAACAGCATGCCTTCGCCATCACCTTCAACCCCTTTTAAAATCGTCAGCTCACCTTGTTCATTGGCTTCTTTGCCCGACGAGTCATAACTTGCAATACATAGGGTGTCAATTAAACGGACATCTAGCTCACGACAAATAATCGCCGCAGGGACAAGACCACCACGAGTAATTGCAATTATACCTTTCCAGGGACCTTGCTCTAATAAGCGCCAAGCTAATGCTCTAGCATTACGGTGTAGCTCATCCCAAGACACTGGGTAATCTTTTGAATATGGGTTCATGCTTAGCTCCTATCAATCTGGATTGTCAACCAAGCGAAATACAAATGCATTTCACAAAGTAAAAAGAAGAGCGCATTCTACCCAATTGATTGGTTAATTTGTATTCTTTTTAAGGCTTCATTTTAGTTTTAAAGGTAAACCCGCACAGACCAATTCAACCTGCTCACTCACACTCGCTAGCTGCTGATTTAACAGCCCAGCTTCATCGCCAAATCGACGTGCCATTGAGTTCATTGGCATGATACCCGCACCCACTTCACTGCTAATGCACACCAACTTTGCTTGGGTTTGTCTAATAGCCGCCATAAAAGCAGTTTTGTATCCTTCAAACGCCACATCATCTTCCAAGCACAAGAGGTTCGTTAACCAAAGCGTCATGCATTCGATTAGAATAACTTTATCTTGGTACTCAGGTTCAAGCAGAACACTGGCAATATCAAGATTTTCTTCCACCAGCAACCACTGGCTTGGACGATTATTCTGGTGCTGCTGGATACGATTCTGCATGCTCGTATCTAACGCTTGCGCCGTGGCGAGGTAAACGACTTGTGTTGTATGTTTATCCGCTAAAGCCTGCGCTAAAATTTGGCCATGTGCACTCTTACCGCTGCGCACACCGCCAATGACTAAATGATTCACGTTAGACTTCCTCTGCTGTTTTTTGTAATACACAGACACTCTGATGAGATTCCAATAGCGCCTCTATTCTCAACCTCATGCTTGTAAACTCGGTATCCGCTGGCAAAGCAAACCTTAACCAGCCTTGTCCTAATCGAACATGAATACCGAATGTTTGTAGCGTCTCGTAGACACTGTCTACCGAACCACTAAAGAGGGTAAAAAACAATTCACTCTGCTGCCAATCACAGGATTCAAATAAACGACTAATTAAGGGCTGCAGCTCTAACCTGAAGGTTTGTCTGCGCTTGCTTAAATCATCAAGGGCATGCAACTGCCAATGATGATCATTAAGCGCCTGCGTAATCAGCCAAACAGCAGGTGTCGCAATCGGCCAAGGCCCGATAACTGAAGACAAACCTTGTAACACAAGCGGGTTAGCGAAACAAAAACCCACTCTGGCACCTGGTAAACCAAAGAACTTCCCTACCGAGCGCAGTAAAATTAGGCATGAAGGCCAACTGTTCGTTTGATAATATTCAAGTAAACTTGCACCAGATTGCGCATCAATAAAGGCCTCATCCAAGATGATATAAGCCTCTCGAGCTTGTGCGATTTCGACCAAATTGAGTAGCGCCTCTGATGTTAAGGTTTGCGCAGTGGGGTTGTTAGGTTGAATCAGAACCAAGACCTGCCAGTCCCGTTGCGACAAGCTATGGTAGTCCTGATAGGACTCAAGCTGATAGCGCCATTTGGACCAAGCAAAACCGTGCTCCTGATACCCCACATGGGGAATCAACACCTTGGTATCAGCTCGTTTATTGGCTTCAAATAGTAAATTGGGTAAGGCTTCAATCGCTTGCTGCGTGCCTGCAATCGATACAAAGTTATCTCGGCCGTAATAACGCTTCGCCGCTTGCATCAAAGCAACATTGTCGGGGAGTTCATGCCAAAGACTGACAGGCACCTCAGGCACAGGCCAAGGGTGACGATTTACCGCCGACGAAAGGTCAATCCAGTCTAGTTTGGCCGCAGCTTCTGTTTGAGATAAATGTCGTCGTACCGCAAGCAAGTTACCACCATGCTTAGGTTTTTTAAGGGTCAAGTTTAATTCTTTATTCATGATTTCTCACCTAAACAGGGATTAAATCCTGCCACTAAAAAAGCGCAACAAAAACCACGCACAAGAGCCAGAGGTATAAGGTTTTATCAACCAATTTAATAGCACGAGCCAAATCGGCTGCTTGAGGAGAGTCCCCCTTGCCCAGTATCGGTCGCGACTCTGTTTTACCAAAATAAACAGCCTCACCACCAACAGCTAAACCCAATGCACCTGCACCGGCTGCCATCACAGGACCTGCATTAGGGCTTTTCCAACGTGCATCAGGCGCTTGAGCTGCTTGCATCGCATTTTTATACTTGCCACAGAGTGCATAGCTAAATACCACCAGCTTGGCTGGAATATAGTTGAGAACATCATCGACTCTTGCTGCACACCAACCAAAATGCAGCAGTTTACGGGTTTTATAACCCCACATGGCATCTAATGTATTGGCCAAACGATATAAGATAGCGCCTGGTACACCCAAGACTAAAAACCAAAAGATGGGGGCAAAAACGGCATCACTACCATTCTCAAGTACTGACTCTATGCCAGCTTTTGCAACCTGTGATTCAGACAAGTTTTGTGTATCTCGACTAACAATATAACCCACCGCCACCCGAGCTTGAGCTAGATTACCTTTCATTAATGGGGTTGCGATTGCCAAACCATGCTCACGTAGACTTTGCCAACCAATACTAAAGTAGACAATCAGAACCGCAAGAACATCCAGTATCAGGCGAGGCAATAGAGCCTCCGCAAGACACCAGACTAACAGCAAAGGTAGGACTGCGATTAACCAAGCAAAAACACCAAACAAACGTTGGCTAAAGGCAGGCCAAGCTAAAGGTATTTGACAACTTGATTGGCACTTATCAACCCAAAGGCCAAAGAGTATTAAAGGATGCCAAGATTTAGGTTCACCCCATAATCGGTCAATAATAAGGGCAAGCAAAAGGATAACCGCACTGGCTAAAAAGGAGTCAGTCATAATAAGGTCTTTATTAAGTTCTTATGTGGATGTTTAAAACAGGTCATACGAATGGGTGATTTTTTCAATCAGGAAGGTTTGTTAGATGGTAGAATTCTATCATCTTATTGTCCTTAATAGTGATTCGAAAAATAATGACTGCATTTAGCCTAATGATTCAAGGCACGACCTCAGACGCAGGTAAAAGTACCCTTGCCACCGCACTCTGTCGATTACTGCAACGCCGACAAATAGCCGTTGCCCCTTTCAAACCACAAAACATGGCACTCAATAGTGCGGTAACCGCTGCAGGTGGTGAAATTGGCAGAGCACAGGCAGTACAAGCTTATGCCGCAGGTATTGAACCCCATATTGATATGAACCCTATTCTGCTTAAGCCTAATACGGATATTGGTGCCCAGGTCATTATCCAGGGTAAAGCGATTGGCAATATGAATGCCCGTTCCTATCACGACTATAAAGAGACAGCGAAAGTAGCCGCTCTAGACTCTTTTAAGCGCCTAAGTGAACAATACGACTGTATTATTATTGAAGGTGCAGGCAGCCCAGCTGAAATTAATTTAAGAGCAAAAGACATCGCCAACATGGGCTTTGCCGAAACAGTCAATGCGCCTGTCATTATTATCGCAGACATAGATAAGGGCGGCGTTTTTGCTCACCTTGTTGGCACCCTTGCCTTATTGAGTGAAACTGAAAAAGCTCGGGTTTTAGGTTTTGTAATTAACCGTTTTCGAGGTGATGTGAGTTTATTGCAATCCGGTCTCGACTGGCTAGAAGACTATACAGGCAAACCCGTTTTAGGGGTTTTACCCTATTTAAAAGGTTTCCATTTAGAATCTGAAGATGCGGTGGCAGACGCCACCGTCATCGAAAAAAAAGGCACCAAACTAAAAGTGGTTATCCCGATTTATCCACGTGTTAGTAATCACACGGATTGGGATGCTCTTCGTTTACACCCGCAGGTCGAAGTCATACTGGTAAAAGAAAACCAAGCTTTCCCACCTGCTGATCTGGTTATTTTACCCGGCAGCAAAAGTGTACAGTCGGACCTTTCTTACCTAAAACAGCAAGGCTTTGAAAAGTACTTAGAGCGTCATTTAAGGTATGGCGGTAAGGTCATTGGGATTTGCGGGGGTTATCAGATGTTAGGCCAATCCCTTAATGATGCATTGGCATTAGAAAACCATGCGCCGACTAGTAGCCAAGGTTTTGGCTTAATTGCCATGCAAACGGACCTCTGCCCAGACAAACAGCTAGGCCAACAAAAAGGGACTCTACCTTGGTCACAAAACCTCAGCATCACAGGCTATGAAATTCACTCAGGGGTTTCATCTTTTACAAAAGAGGCTCAAGCTTTTTGTCATCTGGAGACGGGGATTAAAGAAGGTTACCTTGCTGATGACAATGCCATCATTGGCACTTATCTGCATGGACTCTTTGACCATCCAGATGCCCTCAAGGGACTATTGCACTGGGCTGGACTAGAGGGTGCAGATAGCTTTAATTATGATGAATATAAAAACAAAGAAATAGATAGATTAGCGGATAGCTGTGAGCAACATATGGATATCGATGCCTTAATGGAAAAAGCTAAAACCTTTAAGCTCACGCTTTAACTCACCTTACTGCCCCCATAGATTCAATTTGGCTAATCACAGATAAAATGTGATTAGCCAAAATCGATTATTAGGCAACCAAACCCTCTTCTTTATACTTAGCTTTGCGTTGACTGGCGCGTCTGACCACAAATCGAAAACGAAGGATTAATAGGAAAGATAACAAGGCCAAGCCTGAACCTAGGCCGATATAAAAACCTTGTACATTAAGCTCTGCTGCCCACGGACTGAAATGCGCTAACCAATAGCCAAGCGGTAAACATAAGAAGAACAAGGAAGCCGCAAAGGCAATCATGGAATAACGTGTATCTCTAAAACCACGTAAACCACCGGTAAAGACTGTCTGCAGCATATCCACCACTTGGTAACTAGAAGAGATAATCAGCAAACCGGCTGCCATGGCGATAATGTCAGGGTCTGAGGTAAAGAAACTCGGAATTGTTTCACTAAATGCTTGAGTCACGACAAAACAAATAACGACATAAACTAGGCCTAATCCAACGATCACTCGCATACGTTTACGTACCCCATCAACTCCTTCTTTAGAGAGGGCTTTTGCTACCACAATCGCCGTCACGGCACTCATTGCCATGAGCGGTGTAAAGAGCATAGAGGTATAGGACATAACAATTTGACCCGCCCCAATCGCAAGATCACCAAAACTAGAAATAAACCAAGTCATGGATGAGAAAAGACCTATCTCGAACGCAAACGCCAATCCAGCAGGTAAACCAACATTTAACAGTATGCCGTATTTTAAAAGGTACCTTGTTTTAATCTTGGTAAATAAGGTTTTAGGATTGAAATATTTGTCATAAACAAAAAAGATGATCGCGCTGCAATAGATTGAAATCGTTGACGCCAACGCGGCACCTGCGGCCCCCATTTCGGGAAAACCAAAGTTGCCATAAATGAAAAGGTAATTAAGACTTGCATTCATAAGCAAGCCTACCCCAGCGGCAATCAAGGGAAAGTTAGGTCGACCTGATGATTCAAATAAATTTTTATAGGCCACTATTAAAGCTAATACAGGGATCGAAGGGGCAAGAATTTGTAGGTATTGCGCACTGACTCGCTGAGTCTCTACTTCTGTCGCCATCATGACGGCAAAGTAAGGCAGCACTAAACCGACAACCAAAGCTGCCACTACCCCTATAGTGAGACAGACACCAAGAGCCTGCGACATATAGATGTTTACCATTTTAATCTGTCGCCCATGTAAATGACGTGTGACCAGCGGCGTTAAACCAAAAGTAACACCCATCAAAAAGCAACCTACCGGTGTCCATAAACTCGAAGCCAAACCGACTGCAGCAAGATGGTAAGGGCTGTAATTACCCAGCATTATGGTATCAACCAAACTAATGGATAATTCTAAGGTGAGGGTTAAAACCATTGGCATTAATAAATGCAGCACTTCTTTTAACACTGGCCAACGATTCAACATGATTGCGTCCTTTTAAAATTAAGCCCGTTGAGAGCATCCTATTGTACGCCCCAAAACTGGGCATACTGGGATAAACGGGCCTAATGTATCACTTTATTTTGTGAATGGCAGCAGATCCTTTTCAATCTGCGCCGCCCTATTTTCATTATGCGATTAAAGGCTTGATAAGCCATTGAAATACTAAGAAAATCACTCGGTATTTTACTATTAAGATTGACGCCTCGAGCGCTACGGACTGCAAAAATGACAATACTCATCACCCTTGGACCTCTGCTTCTCGCCCTTCTTTTTGGGTATTGGTTAAACATTAAAAGTTTATCTGAGAAACTTATCCAAACGAGTCTGACTTGGTTAACTTACCTTATATTGGGCATGATTGGCTTTAGTATTGGCGCGCTTGAGAATTTAACGGATAAACTGGTCACGGCTGGGGCTCAAGCCTTAGTATTTTTTGCCGCCATTTCTGTGCTTGCCATTACCGCACTCTGGTATACCGGAAAAAACTTTAATCCGGACGAGAAAAACCAACACACAAAAGCGAAAGCCGACGACGTAAAACTCAGTTTGGGAGTATTCGCGGATGCCATTAAAACATTAGTGTGCGTTATTATTGGCTTGGTAATCGGTATTTTTGCAGCAGATACTATTAGCCATGTCGATACTATCGTGACCTACTTACTCTATTTTTTATTATTCCTGATCGGTCGTCAGCTACATCAAGGCAACTACCGATTACGTAAACTCTTTCTCAATACTCAAGGTTTGATTATTGCGTTTACCACAGTCGCCACTACCTTATTAGGTGGCTTGATTGGCGCTCTGATTTTAGACCTTCCCATTGCTAATGGTCTTGCCGTAGTCTCTGGTTTTGGCTGGTATAGCCTTTCTGGCATCTTAATTACAGGCTTGGGAGACCCTGTACTCGGGACAACGGCTTTCCTATTAGATATCGGCCGTGAGATTCTTGCTTTGTTGCTTATTCCTATCTTTTGCAAGATCAATAGTCATGTTTCAGTAGGCTACTCGGGTGCAACCGCCATGGATTTTACACTGCCTATGTTGGGCAAATTTCATGGGGCAGATATTATCCCGACGGCAATCGCCAGTGGTTTTATCATGAGCCTTCTTGTACCGATTTTAATTCCACTTTTTATGGGCTTATAAAAAAGCAAGGAACAAAAAAATACCGCATTTAGCAGAAGCTAATGCGGTATTTTTTATTGTAGAGATGCCGTCAGAAAACTCGACTCATCCCGTTATAACTGAGGTTTCTCTGGGCGTGGTGCATAAGCAAACACATCGGAAAAACTGGCATCATGGGCAAGGCCCGCCGCTTCTAATTTATCCAAAGTGCCATAGACCATACCCGGCGAACCACTGACAAATGCGATTGAACGACTTAGATCTGTGTTATCCGATACAATCTTCTCGTACAAC
>Ga0209395_1005423_pt1 | contig 14400 bp, 9 predicted proteins | sample GOMGulsemesocosm_3_FD_184635 | JGI IMG/M metagenome (GOLD analysis project Ga0209395, IMG submission 184635) | Methane-oxidizing microbial communities from mesocosms in the Gulf of Mexico - GOM9D Gulf of Mexico (SPAdes) (version 2) | ecosystem: Environmental > Aquatic > Marine > Cold seeps... | reverse complement strand
ATCCTGAAAAGTAGCCAGAATCACCTGTGTAGAACACATTAGCTTGCTTGCCTTTTATCGCCCAACCTGCCCAAAGCGTTTTATCTCGATCAAAAAGTCCTCGTCCTGAAAAATGCTGTGCAGGTGCTGCCGTTAGGGTTAATGTGCCTATATGGGTCTCTTGCCACCAATCTAATTGCGTAATTTTATCAGGGTCTATACCCCATTTTATCAGGGTCTCCCCTACTTTAAGCGGGGTCACAAAATTATCAACTTTGTCAGCAATCTCTAAAATGGCCGCTTTATCTAAATGGTCGTAGTGATCATGGCTTAATACCACGGCAGCAATGTGAGGCAGATCTTCAATACTAATAGGAGGTTGATGAAATCGCTTGGGGCCTACAAAACTAAATGGCGATGCTCTTTCACTAAAAACGGGGTCTGCTAAGACAAAACTACCATCAATTTTCATCAATAAGGTAGAGTGACCTAAGCGATAAATAACCGCCTCTTCAGTATGCTCTAATTCATCTTTTTGAATAATTTTTAATGGGATAGGTTTAGCAGGTTCAGGTGCATCACGCTTGGTGGTCAAATATGCCATAGAGATATCAATTAATGTACCAAACCCAGATTCATATTGAATGTCGGAGTTTAAAAATTTTCCTTCAACCTGAGTTGAAGCCATTGAAGAGGAAGACATAAATAACACTCCTAGAAGACGAAAGGTAACACCTAATTTTGATTTCATTTTATTACACCAAGTAAACTATACTGGGCAGTGTACTTATACTTATTCCATAAGTAAACTACAGAGTGTAATATGCAGTTGATTTACATAATTCATGCATAATCACCCTATGCCATCACCTTGATCAACTTAAGAAGCGAAAATGATTGAACCCAAACTCACTCGCAGTCAATTAAAACACCAAGCAATTCTTGCTGCGGCTAAAAGTGCCTTTCAAGAATTTGGAGTGCAAGCCACTAGCATGGATAAACTGGCAGAATTAGCCCAGGTGTCCAAACGTACTATTTATAATCATTTTGAGAACAAAGAAGAGTTAGTCATGCAGTTAGTGACTGATTTGTGGAATAAGGCCCTGGTTCAAAGCAATCATGAATTCGAGCCGAATCTTTCTCTTGAAGCACAACTTGCCCAGCTGGTTAAAACAGAAGTGGATCTTATGTGCGACCCTGAATACATCGCCCTGTCACGAGTTGCGTTTGGTCACTTCTTCTATCACCCTGAAGATTTACAGAAAAAAGTGGCTGAGTTTTCATTGCAGGAAACTAGCTTAAAACGTTGGTTAAAAGCAGCAAAAGTGGAAGAACAGTTAGTGATTGATGATGTTAACTTTGCAGTCACTCAACTGCATAATCTACTTAAAGGCAGCTGTTTTTGGCCACAAGTAATGGGCATGAGATCTCGTTTATCAGAGCAAGAACAGGCGCATATTATCGAGCAAACTGTGGCCATGTTTTTAAGCCGTTATTGCCCTAAGTAAAAACACTCTGATGTGGATAATTCAGAGATTATTAATCTATTTAACAGCCAACCCATGCTGAGGTAAAAGCTGCCTCAGTATGTACCACCTATGATAAGAAGCCGCTTGATAAAACCGATATAAGGGGAAGTGAATCGCCTCATGGGACCCACTGCATCCTTTGATTAAAGCAAAATCACCATTCCAATCCTGATATTCTGGTATTTCCTCAGGGTGGTTAAACAGGCCCGTTTTAGCGGCATTTTGCCAAGCTTGAATACGTCCGTATTTATCCGCTCGCACCGCTATAATTTGTTTTACTTTAGGCTCAATATCAGACCAGAGGCATTTCGCATCAGCTTGTTCATAATTAGGATTTTGCGCGACTAACTGAGTAAATAATAAATGTATTTTTTGACAGTAAAGTAAGAAACTCGCTTTATTATCTCGCCATCCAGAAGACTTAACAGCCTCATCTTTATAGGCTTCATATTCAAATTTCCATTCAAGATAAGGCGCATCTGGGTATGTCAAAACCGCCCCATGCCCTAATGCGCCAGATAAGTCCTCTGCGACACTGGATTTTATATTTCGTATTAACTGATTACCAAAGCGCGTTAAAAAATTCTGTTGCTTATCATGTACTGAGTCCCTTACTTCCTGACCGCTATTGCGAAACGCAAAGCTACGACTTGAGACTCGATTACGCCTCGAGCTCACACCCGAAAAGCCATAGTGAGAGAAGGTATCTGCATAGACATGCGCCATAATGCCAATAAGAGGAAGGTAATAATCTTTATCAGACTCTCCTAGATAATGCGCTAACATTTGCTTGGCGATAGCACTATCTTCTCTGCAAATTAATTTTTGTGTAAAAGAATCACCTATATTTCCGGGTAAAAAGTGGAAAGGCACCCAAACATTACGTTGATCTATTTTATCCCTATTGGCAAGATCAGCCACATGATGTGCAGTCGCCTCTACACTTAAGCTAGAACCATCTTCAAACTCAATGTCATGGGGCGATGCATTATCATCAACAAACTGGGCCGCAGTGGCAATTCGTGTTGCACTCTCAACATTAAGACCAGCACAACGTGCCATGGCAAAGGTTGCGTAATAATGAAAATCAATCTGCAAAACATACATCCTTATACTGAGGTTAATTCTATCCTTGAAAATAGGAACTAAAATTGAATAATTTTGGGCTTGACCCCTTGATAATCTGGCATCACATCACCCAAGTCAGCGCCAATATAAGTAGGGTCAGCAGGGATAAGTTTGTTATCTTTAAAAATAGCTGTGGAGACATGTCCTGGGTAATTCAACGCGACGACTTGTTGATTTAAAAGATGTTTAGCCAACCAAGCAAATAAAATCGATCTGTCTTCACAATCTGATGCTTGATAATGCAAAGACTCTTCAACCATTAGGTAGTTTTCAGCGCCAAATTGTTTTTGATCAAGAGCATAAGGGAACGCTTGATGTATCAAATGTAATAGTTGAGTTAATTGAGCCTCATCATTACCTTTCAAGAAAGTATTCATTTGATCGGACAGCCCTTTTGACGAAATATCACCGACAGGGGCTTCAAAATAGTAGCGTAAATCAATTTGTGGATAGGTTTTAAAAAACTTCACTCTTTCAAGGTCATAAGGCAAGTGTAAATTAAGCGATAACCCATCAAGCTGTGTATCAAAGGTACGATATTGAATATCTTCCCCTGTTTTTAAGGTCTTATCAAAACGCATATCAAAAGCCTGACTGCCTTGATCAAAATCGGCATCATAGGTTCTTATTTCTTTATTTTCTTTGCCTGCAATTTGATAGAAAGCATCACCCTCTATTTTAAAGCGAGACACACCATAGAGTTTTTGCTTAGTCGGGACCATTAAGATAAGAGAGTCCGAGCCCAAAGCAACTCTAGCACCGTAACCCAAGTTATTTAATAAAAACCAACTTAAGGCAATTTGCTGGTTGTCGTTATTAACCTGTTCAGATACATAGGTTTTAACTAATAACCAAAAAGCCCAATCTGACAGAGCTAACTCAGTTTTATAATCGTTAAGGGTTTGTAGAACGTCCTCATAGTTGGTATTGGTACTTTGCTGCCAATATTCTTTCAAACTCGATTGAGTCTCTCCCTCAAGTGATATTAAGACAATCTTGTCAATTGAAATGGCTTGCCCATAAAATTCAAAAAGTACCTGATTATCTTGAATCGGATCTACTGGCGCGACAATAACCGGTAAATCAAGTTCCGGCTCAGCATCAGTAGAAGGTGGTACATAGGTAATAACGGGGTCATTTGAAGGTAATGGTGTTCCAACATGTACCGGTGCTGTGGGTAATTTTGGGGTTTTATCTCGTACAAGAGCAGGCATACTTTTATAGGCTTGCCATTCTTTCTTCAGCTGCTTAATAAAAATTTTGTGTTGGTTTGAATAGGTTTCAAAACCCGCTTGCTGAGATTTAACATAAGCATCATATTCTGCTTGGAAATCAGAGGTATTTGAAGCTGACACTGTGTCGAATGTCAGTACAAAGGCAATCATTGCCCCGATATACTTGTTCATAGCCAATCCTTTCTTTTAAACTCATTACATAGACCAATTGTATAACATCTTGTTTAAAGTCTTTCATGTATTTCTTTAATATGATCTATTTCTAAAAAAGTAATGCTTCATATAATGATCTCATTATACGTATAATGATGCGGTAGCTAAGGGAAATAGCTGCAAGAAAAACGCTAAAATAGGGACCATTTGTTCTACCCTAATTGGTTGACCCTATCTATGAAGTATATTGTTACATCCTTAATTTTCTTCTGCTTAACACTCAATGCTTCCGAACATCACACACAGTGGAAAATGATAAGTAACAGTCAGGACACCTACGCATATTCATTACTGCAGTTAGCCCTAGATAGCACAATTGAAAGTCATGGTCCTTATCAATTAGGCACCTATAAAACACGGCACAGCTTCAGTAGAGCAAGCTATATGTTAGAACAAGGGCATGTTTTTCAAATAGCCTCTTTTGGTGCGTCACAAGGTTTAGGTAAAAACCTTATAGCCATTAAAATCCCCATATATCAAGGCATGCTTGGCTTTCGCCTTTTAGCCAGTAATATAGAAAGTGCAAAGAAATTAGCTAAGATAAAGAACCTAACTGAGCTTAGAGCTTTTGAAGCAGGCTTTAATGGACAATGGTCAGATTTCTCAATCTTTAAAACGAATGGACTCGCTGTCGAAACGGCAGCCAACTTTGAAAGCTTGTATAAGATGCTTTCTTATAAGAGATTCGATTATTTTCCACGAAGTATCCGTGAAATAGATATTGAACTAGAACGCTTTCAAGATGCGACTAACAACCTCGTAGTCGTCGAAAACATTGCTCTTTTTTACCCCCATCCCGTCTACTTCCATGTATCCCCACGATATCAAGCATTTGCGCAACGCATTGAAATTGGTTTGAAAAACATTTTGCACACAGGCCAATTTAAATTACTTTTTTTAAAACACCATTACCAATATATCAACAAACATAAACCCAATGAGCTTAATGTGCTGCACCTAAAAAGGGTCCCTAAATTTACCAATCCAGATACAAGCTGGTGGTACGATCAAAACCTGGTTAAATAATCACTGTTACCTATATTTTACCTAAAGCCAAACAAGCCCCTCATAAGGCGTCTCTCTTAGACTTTCTAAACGACTCATTAAAGAACCTAGGTGAAGTTCTAATTTATGCCCATCGGGATCTAGGAAATAGTAGGACTGTCCTTCGCTTGAATTTTTCTGCCATTGCACCAGCTTCAATTCACATAATTTGAATATCAAGACTTCAAAATTTCTAGCATCAATACTAAATGCCAAATGTGTATAATCTGAGGTGGTCGGCTTCAATGGTGAACTTTCAGAATTGCTCTCTTCTTGGGTCTGACTCAAACAAAGCCAGAGCCCTGGTAACGAAAGATAGGCCCCTGTATTCCATTTAGCATGCGCTTTAAACCCTAACACCTCATGATAAAAGTGAAGTGATTGTTCGAGGTTTTTAACAGCTAGGGTGATGTGGTTTAATCCCGTTAACATAATGCTTTACCTCATAATAAATTTAATTAACTGGTCGGAAAACGCGATAAAAATAAAAAGAGGCCTCAGCCTCTTTCCATTTAACAGGATGATTAACAAACCCTATTCAGTGATTTTGAAGACACTAATATTATTTAACAAAGCCATTGAAAGGTTTTTAACATTTTGCCCCTGATCCGATGAAAACTCCGAATGACTAAAGGTTTCACTCGATGTTTGAGTCAATGATTTAGCACTATCGCTGATCTTTTGAGCAGCAAGCCTTTGCTCTTCTGTTGCGTTTGAGACCTGTCCCATACTTTTCTCCACTGCGATAATAGATTCTCGTATCTGACTTAATAATATTCCTGCTTTCGTCGCCTTACTGACACTCAACTCCACTTGTTTAGCACCATCTTGCATTCCCTCTACCGCAGACTGGCTATTAGCTTGAAGTTTTTCAACCACATCGCGTATTTGTTGCGTTGAATTTTGCGTTTTTTGTGCGAGGTTTCTGACCTCATCAGCCACAACAGCAAAACCTCGGCCTTGCTCACCGGCTCGTGCAGCTTCTATGGCCGCATTTAATGCAAGCAAGTTAGTCTGTTCTGCAATCGCATTAATTACATCAACCACCTCACCAATACTATTACTGCTGTCCTCTACATCTTTAATACGACTAGAAGCAGCGCTGAAGGCTTGTGATAGGGTTGCCACTGTTGCTTCAACTTCCTGTACTGCATCATTACCTGTGATACTTATTTCACTTGCGGCTGAGGTTTCATTCGACACAGCTAAGGTACTATTTGCGACCTCTTCGATAGACACCACCACTTGCTCTATCGCGGTTGCAACATAAGAGCTTTCCTCTTCACTCTTTTTAGCATGATGCTGTAATTCATAACTGACATTGCCAATGGATTCGGCAGACTCAACCAGATCCTTGCTGGAGTCTGTCACCTGCTTGATAACATTAACCAAACCATCTCGCATGGCGGCAATATCACGCTTTAACAGATGCATTTCATTTTTAGTTTTACCCTCTTTTTGGTATTTAAATTGATAAGTCAGATTGCCTTCACCTAATAGTTTCAAGCCACGGGTAATTTCGGTTAAAGGTGATAATGAACGACGAATTAACAACCAGAGCACTATCATCAAAAAGATAGCACCTGCAAAACACATCAATTCAATTTTAAAAATTTGCTCGTCTATTTCCGCTTGGTATTCATCTTCATAGGTTTTTAGTAATGCTACCCAGTTCCAACCTTTAACTGCATGGTATAAAACTTTAGATTCTCGAGCGATTGAATCAATGCCTTTAGTCGGGACTGAATAACTAAACCCGCCACTCTCTGTGACATAGGCTTGTTTAAAAATATCTTTCAAACCAGGCTGTATATCATAAACATTCCCGCCGGTTAAGGTTCTATGAATCATCATATCACCTTCATTTTCTCCCGCCGCCATGACATACACATAGCCAGATTTACCAAAGGTTAGTTGTTTAACATAATCTGATAAATCAGCCATCACCTTAGCAAGGTTTGTACTGGTTTCAATGACAGCTATTACCCTGTTGTTGGCACTAATCGGGGTCAAGTTCTGATAAAGGTTTAAACCAAACAGTTGGCTTTGCCCTTGATATGATCGACCTGACAACAACTGATTATAGGCCTTATGTTCAAACCCTATTTCATGCCCTTCAATACTGACGCCCTTTTCATCCTTGATAGTTGAAGCAATATTAATAAACTTGCCCCCTTCTTTGACATATACGCTGACAAGCTGATTCGATTTTTGGGTGAATTGGGTTAATAAGGTTTTATCTCTATTTAGCAACAAACCAGCGAGTTTCAATTCAGGCACACTGCGCCCCTTGCCCATGGTATATTTTCGATTCCCTAGGGCTAAACCATCAAGTTCTGCTGCAAACATGCGGGCCATGATCTGATTGCTTTCCACCATGGCCTCATATCTAGCTTCCAAATTTTGCGATACCAGTTGTACCTGTTTACTTTGATTTTCACTGGCGACACTATTAACTTCGCCGGTAAAATAACGAGAAATAAAGAAAATAAGCAATGTCATAAAGATGACGACTGCGATTAATGTACCAGCACTAAGCTGCTGTGGAAGGGATTGTTTGCGAACAAATCCAAGCATATTTATCTCCTATCAATTCCTTTGATTGGGTAGCTTCATCAAGCTAAAGCCATCCTTGCTTATAAAGTAATGCTTACTTTTAGCATTTCATAATTACAATAGTGCATGTATTAAAATTAATATATGGATTAAATTTCAATTCGTTTGATATTTAAAATTTATAAGGTATATATGGCAGACTTATTAAATTATGGGAGGAAAATGAATGCGATTTTAAAATATTTTCAACTATAAGATTTCATTAAATATTTTAATTAAAGAAACCACCTTTTTGATAAAAAGGTGGTTTATAAGAGGAGTATTTACTTAGAAATGTAACAAGAGGTATCTTTGAATTAAACAGAAATTATTATTCTACCCAGTCGTCATCTTCATCGTTCCAGCTATCATCCTCTTCGCCCCACTCGTCATCGTCACCCCAATCATCGTCTTCATCTTCAGGGGGTTGCCCATCATAAACAGCATTATTTCTAGCTTGTAAGTATACGTCTCGAACGAACTCATATTCGTCGCCTATAATGAGCGATTCAAGTGATAGCAAAGAGACTCTTTTTTCAACGAGATCTAAACCATCCAATGCCAAAGACTCATCCCATGGAAGATGAAAAAACTCCTGTGCACCAGGCGTATAAAAATCAACAACCACATCGGTCGAATCCCTCAGGGTTGATGGACCAAATAAAGGCAATACTAGATAAGGTCCTGAGCTAATCCCCCAATAACCCAGCGTTTCACCAAAGTCTTCTTTCTGTTTAGTTAGACCTAATTCTGACGCCACATCAAAAATACCAAACCAACCTGCGGTAGAATTGATTAGGAAACGCCAACTCGACGAAACAGTCGCGTCTGCTTTCCCCTGCAACAGGTTATTAAAAATATTGCTCACTTCACCCAGGTTTGAGAAGAAATTGCTCACACCCTTTTGTACAGGTGTGGGGGTAATGTCCTTATAGGTTATCGCCACAGGTTTAAGAATGGCTTTATCTAATGCCGAGTTAAAGTCATACATAGAACGGTTAAAATTTTCCCATGGGTCAGGGTCAGGATACGCATTAGCGTCCTCATATTGATCACCAACTGGGTTAGTCTCTTCAACCGCCTCTTGTGCAGCACTGCTTTGCTCAAGAGAGTTTGGCGTAGAGCACCCAATTAGCCCCACTACAAAGAGACCAATAAAAAAACGTTTAAGCGCATACTTCCTTTTCATATAAGGATTTCCTATACAATCTTTTTAATCAGTTGCCACTGTTTCTGTAATCTTTTTTCAGAAACAGGTTCTAATGTCCCTACATTCTGAGCAAATATAGACACTCGATATTCTTCCATTAACCAACGATATTTTAATAACTCAGGATCATAAACATTCTTATCATCATGGGCTTTTTTCTGTTGCGCATAGTTTTTCCATAATTGCTCACATTGGGTAACCAGTGCATTCTCTTTGTTCAAATGATTTTGAAAGCGATCAAGCCGCACTTCAATACCTTTGAAATAACGTGGTAATTGTCCAAACCAAAACAAGGGCGTATCACCAATAAAACCTGGGTATATTAATTGGCCCAACTGTTGTTTTAAGTCGCCATACACTCGAGTCCAAGGCAAAGGAATACTGCCTTTCATTTGTTTAGCTACTTTTTGGTATGAGGATAATACCTGATGTAACTGTATTGCCATTTCATTGGCCAGACTCACCAATTGAGGTTTGTTCTTGAGCAAAGTTTGCTCAAACTCTTCTTTTGTTCTGGGCAGATCTTGACCATCTAAAAACACCTTATCTAACACGGCATTTAATAAATCATCTAATAAGAGCTCTTTTTTCCCAATTGGCGCAAAGATTAGGAGGGACTCTCTTACTTTAGGTAAATTCTTTTGCAAGTATTTCATTTCTTTGCTTAAGGAAATTCTTAATAAGGCGATGACCCCTTTACGGTGAGTTTCTAACGCGGTTGCCCTATCGTCAAACATTTTTACTGACACGGTTTCACCATGGCTCACCAACGCAGGAAACGCTGTCACTTTAATACCTGCTTGGGTCAAAGTCTGTTGCTCTGGTACATCTTGTTCAGGCCAACAGGTTAAGCCTTTTTCTTCATGAGCTTTGGTGCCGAATTTTGCAAAGCTAGCATCCACTTGATCAGCAAATTGATGTTGTAAAGCGTCCAATGCTTTACCTGTCCCTATAACCTTACCTTGATCTGAAATCACTTCAATATTCAGGTTTAAGTAAGCCTCTAGCTTTTCCCCTTGCCATTCACTAAGAGGAATATCTATCAGGGTTTCTCGTTTTATCTGTAAGCTCAATTGCTCAAGTAAATCACCTTTCGTAGGAGATAAATTAGGGTAAATACGATCAATAAATTGAGGAATGGGTACAAACCGTCGTCTTAACGCTTTAGGAAGTGCGCGAAGATACGCCTCACATTTTTCTTTAATATAACCTGGCACCGCCCAGCTAAGTTCATCCGCTGATAATTGACGTAACAAACCAACCGGCACTTTTAATGTGGCACCATCAACCGCTTTTCCTGGGTCAAATTGATAGTTAATCGGTAAATTAACACCATTAAGACCAAAACTGGTGGGGAATGCCGAACTATCAATCTCAACTTCTTGTTTAATCAAATCCTTGCGGGTTAATACTAGGGCGTCTTGATTCGATTTAAGCCAAAATTCTAAACTTTTTTGATTACATATATCATCTGGGATTTGCGTCTGATAAAAAGCAAATACAGTTTCATCATCAACCAGAATATCGCGAGTTCTCAGCTTGGCTTCGTCTTCTTCGATGTGTTTAATTAATTCTTGGTTTTTCTGAAAAAAAGCATGTCGTGTGCGTATTTCACCTTCAACCAAAGCCGAACGAATAAAAACTTCACGGGCTTCTTCTGGGTTCACATTGGAATAATCAACACTGCGTTTGGCCACTAAAATCAAGCCATATAAAGACACTTGTTCGTAGGCCATCACACGACCTTGCTTCTTCTCCCAATGGGGATCAAAATATTGGCGCTTAACAAAGGCTTTAGCGTATTCTTCTACCCACAAAGGTTCCATTTTTGCACTGACACGACCATACAGTTTTGTTGTTTCCACCATCTCAGCAGACATCACCCACTGCGGTGGTTTTTTAAACAGTACTGAGCCTGGGAAAATATGCATTTTACGTGATCGACAAGCGACAAACTCTTTCGTTTCATCCAGTTTATTGGCGATTTGGGTAAACAAACCCGCTAATAACGCCTTATGTACCCTTTCATAGTCAACATTGGGTTTACTGCTACTTTCGTTTTCAACACGTTCAGGGTTATTCGTCTTGTTCACACTGATGTGATTGGCTTTGTGTTTTTGGCTTTGAACCGATTGCTTTTTACTTTCAACCTTTGCAGGTTTCACACTGGATTCTTTAATTCCCAACTGCTTACAAGCAATCAAGATTTGACGATGAATATCGCGCCATTCACGCATGCGCATGTAATTTAGAAAATTCTTACGGCAAAACTGACGTAAATGATTTTGAGATAACGTTTGGCGTTGCTCTTCAAATCGATGCCATAAATTAAGTAACACAATAAAATCTGAGTCTGCATCTTTATCAACTGCGTGAGCTTGATCCGATTGTGGCTTTTTGTCCTGCGGCCTTTCTCTAGGATCTTGAATGGTCAGTGCACTGACAATAATGGTAATTTCATCAAGCACCCCAAGCTTGTCAGCGGCAATAACCATACGCCCTAATTTTGGATCGATAGGCAATTTAGCAAGTTGTCTACCTATGGGTGTCAAACGCTCATGGTGAATGGCTCCCAGTTCATTAAGCGCACGATAACCATCATTGATCAGACGCCTATCAGGCATTTCAAGAAATGAGAACTTTTCGACAGGCCCCAGTTTCAAATTTGCCATCTGCAAAATAACAGAGGCTAAGTTCGTTCTGAATATCTCAGGGTCAGTGAATTCGGCACGGGCTTGATAATCAGCCTCGTCATAGAGGCGAATACAAATACCATCCGCCACCCGACCACAACGTCCTGACCTTTGATTAGCACTGGCTTGACTGATTTTTTCAATGGGCAATTGTTGTACTTTTGAGCGCACACTATAACGGCTAATACGTGCAAGACCCGGGTCAATGACATAACGAATACCAGGGACAGTTAACGATGTTTCTGCCACGTTAGTGGATAACACTATGCGTCGACCACTGTGTGATTTGAATATCTTTTGCTGCTCACTCGATGAAAGCCTTGCATAAAGTGGCACGACTTCCGTATTACGTAGCTCTTCTTTGCGTAATAACTCAGCCGTTTCACGAATTTCACGCTCACCGGGTAAAAACACCAAAATATCAGAGGCACCACGAAAGCCCTGCTGTTTTTCCTCATGGATTATGGTGTGCACAGCATCAACAATGCCATGCTCCATGCTTTGGTCAGCGTCTTGCTCTTCTGAGTCTGATTTTAATAACAATGGCTGGTAGCGAATATCTACCGGAAAAGTACGCCCTGAAACTTCAAATACAGGTGCGTCATTAAAGTGCTTAGAAAAACGAGAAACATCGATGGTAGCCGAGGTAACGATTATCTTTAGATCAGGGCGTGAGGGTAAAATACGTTTAAGGTAACCTAACAAGAAATCAATATTTAAACTGCGCTCATGCGCCTCATCGATTATGATTGCCTGATACTTTTGAAGAAATCTATCCTGCTGTATTTCTGCTAGCAAAATACCGTCTGTCATCAGTTTAACCAGTGTCTTATCACTGGACTCATCATTAAACCTGACCTGAAAACCGACTTCATCACCCAGTTCAACCCCTAGCTCATCACTGATACGATCAGCAACGCTGCGAGCAGCCAAACGCCTTGGCTGAGTGTGGCCTATCATACCGATAACACCCAAACCTGCTTGCAAACACATTTTCGGTAACTGAGTCGTTTTACCTGAGCCGGTTTCGCCTGCCACTATCACCACTTGATTGGCTTTTATGGCGGCAATAATATCTTCCGCTTTTGCTGCAACAGGCAAACTTTGATCATAACGAATCTCAGGCACTAGCTCAGCACGAGTACGCACCTTTTCTTGTGAAGCAAGAATCATGGCCTTTACTTCATCCACTAGCTTGGCATCCAATTGATTACTTTTTTGCTGACGTTCGATCAACTGGACTTTTCGTTCAATCTGAAAACGGTCCTTGCTCATCACTTCTTGCATATCAAAAACGGACAAATTTACTTCCTAATAAGGTTTGATGCGAAATATGTGTTAAATAAACGAGTTAGGCTGAAATTGCCAGATTAATAAGGCAATATCGCAAACATATTTCATAAATTATTTGGTTCTAACTTTATGGCGTGAAATTCTACCATCATTCTTAATGAACAGGTTATAGTGTCGTTCAACCAGTTTAAACAATTCTCATTTATTACCGAATTCAAGGAATTTACATGTCTGATCAGGTGTTTGAAGATAACTCATTATCGATTGGCAATACGCCACTTGTTCGTCTTAACCGTATTGGTAAAGGCAACATTTGGGCGAAATTAGAATCTCGTAACCCGGCGTTTTCCGTTAAGTGTCGTATTGGCGCTAATATGATTTGGGATGCGGAGAAAAAAGGCCTTTTAGGGCCAGGGAAATCCTTAGTAGAGCCATCAAGTGGTAATACAGGTATTGCCCTTTGTTTTGTCGCAGCGGCCCGCGGTTATCCGATCACAATTACCATGCCTGCAAGCATGAGCCTTGAGCGCCGTCAGGTGATGAAAGCCATGGGCGCAACCATTGTATTAACAGAACCCGCTAAAGGCATGAAAGGCGCTATCGAAAAGGCGGCTGAAATTGCACAAGATGAAAATACCATTCTATTGCAACAGTTTGATAATCCAGCTAACCCTGAGATTCATGAAAAAACCACTGGCCCAGAGATTTGGAAAGACACTAACGGCGAGATAGATTTCTTTGTCGCAGGTGTCGGGACTGGCGGTACTATTTCCGGCGTAAGTCGTTACATTAAAAACACTCAAGGTAAAGCGATTATCAGTGTCGCGGTTGAACCTACTGCTTCGCCTGTTATCACCCAAGCCATGGCGGGTGAAGAACTCACACCATCACCGCATAAAATCCAAGGTATTGGTGCTGGTTTTATTCCAAAAAACTTAGATTTATCTATGGTTGATCAAGTAGCACAAATCAGCAATGAAGAATCCATCGATATGGCAAAACGTCTGATGCGTGAAGAAGGTATATTGTGCGGTATTTCCTGTGGCGCAGCTGTCGCAGCCGCTGAGAAGATTGCTAATCTAGAAGAAAATGCAGATAAAAAAATCGTCGTTATTCTTCCTGATTCAGGCGAACGTTATCTTTCTACTGCGTTATTTGCAGGTGAATTTAGTGAAAATGAGTTAGTTCAGTAATCTCATTTAGCCTGTTATACATAAAGCCGCTCACTGAATAGTGAGCGGTTTTTTTGTTATTTGATGCAAGGCATATCTGAACCGCTATTTATAATAGTTTATTCATACTATAAGAATCGACTAGAAAGACTGAGAATAAGCCCTCCTTCCTCAGCGTGTGGATAAAAGCGCCTAGATTTATGGCGAGGGACGTGACTTAATAGTTGTTCTATTGATAAGGCCCTCAACTTGAAAGTAGGGTTTTAAGGCCACGCCTTTTGGTCTCAGAAAAAACATCACCCCGCCTTG
>Ga0209395_1005419_pt1 | contig 14403 bp, 10 predicted proteins | sample GOMGulsemesocosm_3_FD_184635 | JGI IMG/M metagenome (GOLD analysis project Ga0209395, IMG submission 184635) | Methane-oxidizing microbial communities from mesocosms in the Gulf of Mexico - GOM9D Gulf of Mexico (SPAdes) (version 2) | ecosystem: Environmental > Aquatic > Marine > Cold seeps... | reverse complement strand
TTTTGCGGAGAATGAGGGATTCGAACCCCCGGTCCTGTGACAGACAACAGTTTTCAAGACTGCCGCATTCGACCACTCTGCCAATTCTCCAAGTGTCTCATCAGGTATTCCCTGAATGCGGATGCAAAGATAGAAACCTTTTTCAATATTTGAAAAGATTTTAGCACTTTTTTCTAATTATTTTTTCTTTCCATTCTTCTAATTTTTGTAATACTTTTACAGTCAATTTTATAGACGGAAAATGGTGGACTTAATTTTATTAATAATAGTTGGTTTTGTAGCTGGTGTAATTAACACATTAGCTGGAGGAGGCTCATTATTGACCTTGCCTGTATTAATTTTTATGGGCTTACCTCCTAATATTGCAAATGGAACCAATAGAGTTGGAATCGTAATACAGATGATGGCGGGAACAGCAGGATTTAAAAGTAAAGGCATCACGACATTTCCTTTTAGCATTTATATGGGGATTTCAGCGCTTATAGGATCCATAATTGGAGCACAAATAGCAATAGATATTAAAGGGGAAACATTTAATAAGATACTCTCTTTTGTGATGATGGCCGTGGTTCTATTAATTGTATTTAAACCCAAACTTAAAGCTAAAGAGTTACTTGAAAGAACTACAGGCAAGCATTTATGGATTGGATGTGTTGCATTTTTCTTTTTTGGTATTTATGGCGGATTTATCAATGCTGGTTTAGGCTTTATATTAATTCTGTTTTTACACTTCTTCAATCATTTATCATTGGTGAAATCTAATGCTACTAAAGCAGTAATCATTACCATTTATATGTCTGGAGCCTTACTAGTTTTTATATTAAATGATGCCGTTAATTGGAAAATGGGATTAACAATGGCAATAGGAACATCATTAGGCGGTTGGTTTTCTAGTAGGTTCTCTGTAAAAAAAGGCGACGGTTTCATTAAAATATTCTTAATTGTGATGGTAAGTATTATGGCCGTAAAATTGTGGTTTTTTTCAAACTAATAATGTCAGTTATAAGATTATTATAGTAATTTTGTCAGAACAACTAAACACAATTGACAATGGCTTTTAATTCTTTTGGTAATTTATTACAACTCACAACATTTGGAGAATCTCACGGGATTGCAATTGGCGGTGTTATTGATGGCTTCCCTGCGGGAATAAAAGTAAATTTTGACGCCATACAAAAAGAATTAGATCGTCGTAAACCTGGACAATCAGCAATTGTAACTCAACGTAAAGAACCTGATGCTGTTGCGTTCTTATCCGGAATTTTTGAAGGAGTGACTACCGGAGCTTCTATAGGTTTTCAGATTCAGAATACAAATCAAAAATCAAAAGATTACAATCACAATACCAATATATATCGTCCTTCACATGCAGATTACACCTATGACAAGAAGTACGGAACTCGTGATTATCGTGGTGGAGGGAGAACATCGGCAAGAGAAACTGCTAATTGGGTAGTTGCTGGAGCCTTGGCAAAACAATTAATTGCACACATAAATATCAATGCATTTACCTCTTCTGTTGGAGATATATTTATTGACAAACCCTACCAGGACTTAGATTTCACAAAAACGGATTCGAATATTGTAAGATGCCCAGACGAAGCTTCTGCCGAAAAGATGATCGCTAAAATCAAAGACATCAAAAAACAAGGTGATACCATTGGAGGAACTATTACTTGTGTGATTCAAAATGTACCTGTTGGTTTAGGAGAACCTATTTTTCATAAATTACATGCAGAACTTGGTAAGGCTATGTTATCTATCAATGCTGTAAAAGGATTTGAATTTGGTAGCGGATTTTGTGGTGCAAAAATGCAAGGGAGTGAACATAATGATGTGTTTATAAAAGACGGAAAAACTGAAACCAATCTTTCAGGTGGAATTCAAGGTGGAATAAGCAACGGAATGGATATATATTTCCGTGTAGCCTTCAAACCAGTAGCCACAATCATGCAAAAACAACAAACTATAGATTCTGATGGTAATCTAACAGAAATTCATGGTAAAGGCCGACATGATCCTTGTGTTGTGCCTAGAGCAATTCCTATTGTTGAAGCCCTAGCAGCTTTAGTTTTAGCAGATTTTTACTTATTGGATAGAACGAGAAGAATCTAAATTGTTGTTGGACAATTCTTGCTAGAATTTACGTATTCCGATGTAACTATATCGTGTCAGTTCTAGTGAATTTTGATTCAGAAATTGTTTCGAGACGTTTGTTCGGTCCTAATTGATTTGCTAACTTGTTAGCGTAGTTGCACATATTTACAAAATTTCAATTCTCAAAATAATATTACAAACCGCAACAAAAGACTCATCACTTAGGCAAAACCCTGTATTTTGGTATTCCAATTTATAGCAAAAAAGATCTAACCAGCAGTTGTTACTATTTTACAATCCGGACAAGTCCCTGATATAACACCATTTAAATTTTCGAAAACATAGTTTTTGGGTAACCCAATTTTAAGTTCAGACTGTAAACATTCTACTTTCCCACACTCCGTACATCTAAAATGAAAATGATTGTGTTTGTGCTGATGTTCTTGGCAGTTGACACAAAAAGCAAAATATTGTTTCCCGTCATCTGCAATAATCTTATGCACAATTTTGTCTTCACACAAACGATTCAAAATTCTATAAATAGTAGCTCTATCAACACTTTTCGACATTTTTTCCTGAATCATATCATGACTCAATGCAGAATTAGAATTTTTAAGCAAGAAATGAATCTCGGCTGTGGTTTCTGTATTTCTTCTCTTCATTTATTAATGCGACATTGTTGCGATTAAGATATTAATGTATACCTTTGTTTAAAATATAGATAAATATAAAAAAAATGGCGGGCTTTAACCTAAAGTTTGCCGAAATAATAAGATGGGAAATAGCAAACAATTTGACGTGATTATTATTGGTGGTAGTTACGCTGGTCTTTCGGCTGGAATGGCCTTAGGCAGATCTTTAAAAAGTGTATTAATAATAGATAGTGAAAGCCCTTGCAACAAACAAACTCCACATTCACATAATTTTTTAACCAACGATGGAAAAACACCAAATGAGATTTCTAGAATCGCCAGACAAGAAGTAGAAAAATACACCACAGTTTCCTTTTACAATGGACTTGCCATACACGGAGAAAAAACAACACATGGTTTTGAGATCACCACACAAACCAACAAAACATTTACTTCTAAAAAGATCATTATTGCAACTGGCATAAAAGATCTTTTACCAGACATCTTGGGTGTAAAAGAATGTTGGGGAACCTCCATTATACATTGCCCATATTGCCATGGATACGAAGTTAAAAACAAAAAAACAGCGATACTAGGTAATGGCGACTATGGTTTTGAGTTTTCTAAAATGATCTACAACTGGACGAAAGATTTAACCTTATTTACGAATGGAAAATCTACCCTAACAGAAGAACAAACACAAAAGTTGAAGCACAATAACATCAATATAAATGAAGCTGAAATTAAGCAAATTAAACATAAACACGGATTTATAGAAAACATTGTTTTAAAACCCAACAAAACACATCGCGTCGAGGCCATGTATTTAAAAGCGAAATTTATTCAGCAATCTGACATTGCCCTAAAGCTCGGATGCGAAATAACAGCACAAGGATATATTCAGGTAGATCCATTTCAAAGAACTACAATTTATGGAGTGTACGCCTGTGGGGACAATGCTGCATTTTTACGTTCCGTTGCAAATGCAGTATGTACAGGAAATATTTCTGGAGCCATGGCAAACAAAGAACTCATCGAAGAAGCATTTTAGCTATGCGCAACACAATACACTAAAAAACATAATGGATTACTACAAAAAAACGCGAAACTTAATGTTTCGCGTTTTTATTTTTTAGGCTTCTCCAGTGGGTCCAAAATTCATCGGAATTGGAGGTTGCTCATAATCTTTTATTTCACCATTCGCTTGTTCAAATCGTTTTACATTATCTAACAATGCTTTGGTTAAACGCTTTGCATGTTGTGGTGTTAATATAATTCTAGATTTCACTTTTGCTTTAGGTACACCAGGCATTACATTGATAAAATCAACAATAAACTCAGATACCGAATGATTGATGATTGCCAAATTAGAATAGGTTCCCTCTGCAACAGATTCGTCTAGTTCTATATTTATCTGCCCGTCTTCATTTTGATTTTCATCCATAATTATTCGTTGTATTAAAAAAGCCTACAAGTAAACTTGTAGGCTTTTAGTATTTATAGATTTTCTTCTATTTCTTCTTTTGGACCTACAATGATATGATCGTATTGTCTCATACCTGTTCCTGCTGGAATTCTCTTACCAACAATTACATTTTCTTTCAATCCTTCTAAGGTATCTATCTTACCATTTACAGCTGCTTCATTCAACACTTTCGTAGTTTCCTGGAACGACGCTGCAGAAATAAACGATTTAGTCTGTAACGAAGCTCTAGTAATACCTTGTAACACCTGCTCTGCAGTTGCTGGATTGGCATCTCTAGCTGTTGCTAAATTCTGATCGTTTCTACGTAATATAGAATTCTCGTCTCTTAACTGACGTGAAGTAATGATTTGACCTGCTTTTAAATTTTCAGAGTCTCCTGCATCCTCAACAACTTTCATTCCATAGATCGCATCGTTTTCAACGATAAAGTCATTCTTATGAATCAGTTGGTTCTCTAAGAAAAGAGTATCTCCTGAATCAATAATCTTTACTTTACGCATCATTTGACGTACTACAACCTCAAAGTGTTTGTCGTTAATTTTCACACCTTGCAAACGATATACTTCTTGTATTTCATTTACTAAGTATTCTTGTACTGCTGATGGTCCTTGAATATTCAAGATATCTATTGGAGTAATTGCTCCATCAGATAACGGCATACCAGCTTTAATAAAGTCATTCTCTTGAACTAATATCTGATTCGATAACTTAATTAAGTATTTTCTTATATCACCAGTCTTAGACTCAACAATAATTTCTCTATTTCCACGCTTAATTTTACCGAAAGAAACTACACCGTCAATTGCTGCAACTACTGCAGGATTAGAAGGATTACGCGCTTCAAACAATTCTGTTACACGAGGTAAACCTCCTGTAATATCTCCCGCTTTACCAGATTTACGAGGAATCTTGGCTAAGGTTTTTCCTTGTTCTACAGCATCTCCATTGCTAATCATTAAGTGAGCTCCAACAGGTAAACTGTATGAACGTAATGCATTACCATCTTTATCTTCAATAATTAAAGAAGGAATGATTTTCTTATTCTTAGAATCAGTAATTACTTTTTCTTGGAAACCTGTTTGTTCATCAATTTCAACTTGGAAGTTAATTCCCTGTTCTAAATCATCAAAACGAACTTTACCTCCAAACTCAGAAACAATCACACCGTTAAATGGATCCCACTGACATACAACATCACCTTTTTTAATCGATTTTCTATCCATATCAAAGATAGTAGAACCATAAGGAATGTTATTTGTACTTAAGGTAATTCCTGTTTTCTTATCAACAACTTTAATTTCTGCTGTTCTAGAGATTACAATGTCAATTTCTTCCTCATTTGCATCCTTACCTTTCACAGTACGCAAATCTTCAATTACAACTTTTCCTCCAAAGTTTGCAGTTAACTTATTATCTTCAGAAATATTTCCTGCTACCCCACCAACGTGGAATGTTCTTAATGTTAACTGTGTACCAGGTTCTCCAATTGATTGTGCTGCAATAACACCTACAGCTTCACCAATTTGTACTTTATTACGAGTAGATAAACTCTGTCCGTAACACTTAATACAAATTCCTCTACTAGATTCACAAGTTAATGCAGAACGCACTTGCACTCTATCAATTCCCGTTGCTTGAATTGCATCTGCCGCTGCTGAAGAAATTTCTTCACCTGCATTGATTAATAATTCATCCGTAATTGGAGCATATACATCTTGCAAAGAAACACGACCTTCAATTCTCTCAGACAACGATTCAACGATTTCATCATTTTTCTTTAATGGAGTTACTTCTAACCCTCTTAAAGTTCCACAATCTTCTTCGTTAATAATTACATCTTGAGAAACATCTACTAAACGACGTGTCAAATACCCTGCATCGGCTGTTTTTAACGCTGTATCGGCTAGTCCTTTACGAGCACCGTGTGTAGAGATAAAGTATTCAAGAATTGATAATCCTTCCTTAAAGTTAGAAAGAATTGGATTCTCAATAATTTCTCCACCACCAGCTGTAGATTTTTTAGGTTTTGCCATTAATCCACGCATTCCTGTTAACTGACGAATTTGTTCTTTAGAACCCCTTGCACCAGAATCAAGCATCATATATACTGAGTTAAACCCTTGTTGGTCTTCTCTTAATCGTTTCATCGATAATTCTGTCAATCTGTTGTTTGTAGAACCCCAAATGTCAATTACCTGATTGTAACGCTCTTTGTTTGTTAACATTCCCATGTTATAGTTAGAAACAATTACAGCGACTTCTTTATTCGCTTCTGCAATCATTCCTTCTTTTTCCTTTGGAATAATAATATCACCTAAACTAAATGATAATCCTCCTTGGAATGCAAACTTATATCCCATGTTTTTAATATTATCCAAAAATTCTCCAGTAGTAGGGATATCAGTAGCTTTTAAGATTCCACCAATAATACCACGTAAAGATTTTTTAGTTAATACTTCATTAATATATCCCGCTTTAGCAGGTACAACTTCGTTAAATAAAACTCTACCAACAGTTGTTTTAATAATTTTTCGAACTTGCTCTCCGTTCTCATCAACATCAAAAGTTCGTACTTTAATACCCGCATTCAAATCAACCATTTCTTCGTTAAAAGCAATGTTTACTTCTTCTGGTGAGTAAAAAGTCAATCCTTCTCCTTTAATAGGAACTTCTGGAGTAGAGATTCTTTCTTTTGTCATGTAGTACAATCCAAGTACCATATCCTGAGAAGGTACAGTAACCGGCGCACCATTTGCAGGATTTAATATATTATGAGAAGCCAACATTAATAATTGTGCTTCTAAAATAGCTTCTGGCCCTAACGGTAAATGTACCGCCATTTGATCTCCATCAAAATCGGCATTAAATGCTGAACATGAAAGTGGATGTAATTGAATTGCTTTTCCTTCAATTAACTTAGGCTGGAATGCTTGGATTCCTAAACGGTGAAGCGTTGGAGCACGGTTTAATAATACAGGATGCCCTTTTAAAACATTCTCTAAAATATCCCATACTACAGGTTCTTTTCTGTCTATAATTTTCTTTGCAGATTTCACAGTTTTTACAATTCCTCTTTCGATTAACTTACGAATCACAAAAGGCTTGTACAATTCTGCTGCCATCTCTTTAGGCAATCCACATTCAGATAATTTCAATTCTGGTCCAACAACAATCACAGAACGTGCAGAATAATCAACACGCTTTCCTAGTAAGTTTTGACGAAAACGTCCTTGCTTCCCTTTTAATGAATCTGACAACGATTTTAAAGGCCTGTTAGATTCTGTTTTTACTGCTGATGATTTACGAGTATTATCAAACAATGAATCCACAGATTCTTGTAACATACGTTTTTCATTACGTAAAATAACCTCAGGAGCTTTTATCTCAACTAACCTTTTTAAACGGTTATTTCTAATAATAACTCTACGGTATAAATCATTTAGATCTGAAGTTGCAAAACGTCCTCCATCTAATGGAACTAATGGACGTAATTCTGGTGGGATCACCGGAACTACCTTCATAATCATCCACTCAGGCTTATTTTCTCTAGTTTTATTAGAGTCTCTAAATGCTTCAACAACATTTAAACGTTTTAACGCCTCCGTTTTACGTTGTTTAGATGTTTCAGTATTTGCTTTGTGTCTTAATTGGTAGGATAACTCATCTAAATCGATACGAGCTAACAAGTCTATTAAACACTCAGCACCCATCTTAGCAATAAACTTTTCTGGGTCAGTGTCATCTAAATATTGGTTTTCCTGAGGAATAGTTTCTAGAATATCTAAATACTCTTCTTCAGTTAAGAAATCCATTTTTTGTAAAGGTTCTCCTTCAGCATTTTTAGCAATACCAGGAGCAATTACTACGTATCTCTCGTAGTAAATAATCATATCTAACTTTTTAGATGGCAAGCCTAAAAGGTATCCCATTTTGTTAGGCAATGATCTAAAGTACCAAATATGAGCTACAGGAACTACCAAATGGATGTGCCCAACTCGATCTCTTCGTACTTTCTTTTCTGTTACTTCAACACCACATCGGTCACAAACGATTCCTTTGTAGCGAATTCTTTTATACTTACCACATGCACATTCAAAATCCTTTACAGGACCAAAAATACGCTCACAAAATAACCCATCTCTTTCTGGCTTATGTGTACGGTAATTAATTGTTTCTGGTTTTAACACCTCTCCTTTAGAAATTTCTAAAATAGATTCTGGAGATGATAATCCAATTGAGATTTTATTAAACTTTTTTACAGTGTACTTCTCGTTTTTTCTTGCCATGGTTATGGATTCGAATTAAAATTGTAAAAATGACCTCTACGAGGCTTATAAATATATGATTGTCATCAAGCCTTACGGCTCGATGACATTTCACTGTTTGTTATTCTTCTAATTGAACGTTTAATCCTAAACCTTTCAGTTCGTGCATTAATACGTTAAATGATTCTGGTAACCCAGGTTCTGGCATATCTTCTCCCTTAACAATTGCCTCATACGTTTTAGCTCTACCTAATACATCATCAGATTTCACTGTTAAGATTTCTCTTAAGATACTAGATGCACCATATGCTTCTAATGCCCAAACTTCCATCTCTCCAAAACGTTGACCACCAAACTGCGCTTTACCTCCTAATGGTTGTTGCGTAATTAATGAATAAGGACCAATAGAACGCGCGTGCATTTTATCTTCAATCATATGTCCTAACTTAATCATATAAATGATTCCAACTGTTGCCGGCTGATCGAAACGTTTACCTGTTCCACCATCATATAAATACGTGTGTCCAAATCTTGGCACACCAGCTTCATCTGTAATTCCATTTATCTGATCTAAAGATGCTCCATCAAAAATTGGTGTTGCATATTTAGTGTCTAATTTTTGACCAGCCCAACCAAGCACTGTTTCATAAATCTGACCGATGTTCATACGAGATGGTACACCTAACGGGTTTAATACAATATCTACTGGAGTTCCGTCTTCTAAGAAAGGCATGTCTTCTGCTCTTACTATACGAGCAACAATACCTTTATTTCCGTGACGTCCTGCCATTTTATCTCCTACTTTTAATTTACGTTTTTTCGCAATGTAAATCTTAGCAAGCTTTAAAATACCAGCTGGTAACTCATCACCTACAGAAATGGTAAACTTCTCACGACGTAAGTTTCCTTGCAAATCGTTTACTTTAATCTTATAGTTGTGAACTAGTTCTCCAACAGCTTTATTTAATTCTTTATCAGTAGTCCAAGACCCTTGTGTTAAGTGAACGTAATCTTCAACTGAGTTTAACATTTTAAGTGTAAATTTCTTTCCTTTTGGAAGTACTTCTTCACCTAAATCATTAGATACTCCTTGCGAAGTTTTACCACTAATTAACACAAATAACTTATCAACTAACTGATCTTTCAATTCAGAGAATTTCGTTACAAATGAACTTTCTAAAGCAATAATCGCTTCTTTATCTCTAGCTCTCTTTGTTTTATCCTTAACGGCTCTTCTGAATAATTTTTTATCAATTACTACTCCTCTTAATGATGGAGAAGCTTTTAATGATGCATCTTTTACATCTCCAGCTTTATCACCAAAAATAGCACGTAATAATTTTTCTTCTGGAGTAGGATCAGATTCCCCTTTTGGCGTGATTTTCCCGATTAAGATATCACCAGGCTTCACTTCTGCTCCAATACGAATCATCCCGTTTTCATCAAGATCTTTTGTCGCTTCTTCAGAAACATTCGGAATATCATTAGTTAACTCTTCAGTTCCTAATTTTGTATCTCTCACGTCTAAAGAATATTCATCTATATGAATAGATGTAAAAATATCTTCACGAACAACTCTTTCAGAAATTACAATAGCATCCTCAAAGTTATACCCTTTCCAAGGCATAAAGGCTACTTTCATATTTATTCCTAGCGCTAATTCTCCTTTTTGTGTTGCATATCCTTCACAAAGTACTTGTCCTTCAGAAACTCTATCACCTCTTTGAACAATTGGCTTTAAGTTGATACAGGTACCTTGATTGGTTTTTCTAAATTTTATTAAGTTGTAAGAAACTTCATCAGATTCGAAACTAACCATTCGTTCTTCATCAGTTCTATCGTACTTAATAGTAATTATATTTGCATCTACATATTCTACAACTCCTTCTCCTTCTGCATTGATTAAGATTCTAGAATCTTTAGCAACTCTACGCTCTAACCCAGTTCCAACAATAGGAGACTGAGGACGTAATAACGGTACAGCTTGACGCATCATATTTGATCCCATCAATGCACGGTTGGCATCATCATGCTCTAAGAACGGTATTAAAGATGCCGAAATAGAAGCAATTTGATTTGGAGCAACGTCCATATAATCAACTTCATTTGGAGTCACTACTGGAAAATCACCACCTTCACGTGAAATAACTCTATCTCCAATAATATTTCTATCTGCATCAACCTCTATGTTAGATTGCGCAAATTTCATTCCTTCTTCTTCCTCTGCACTTAAGTAAACATGCTCTTTATTAGCATCAACATTCCCTTCAGCAACTTTCACATATGGAGTTTCAATAAACCCTAAGTTATTTACCTTTGCAAATACTGCTAACGAAGAAATCAAACCAATATTTGGTCCCTCTGGAGTTTCAATTGGACATAAACGCCCGTAATGTGTATAGTGTACATCACGCACCTCAAATCCTGCTCTTTCTCTTGATAAACCACCAGGTCCAAGAGCCGATAAACGACGCTTATGCGTAATCTCAGCTAACGGATTGGTTTGATCCATAAATTGAGATAACTGGTTTGTACCAAAGAACGAGTTAATTACAGATGATAATGTTTTGGCATTAATCAAATCAATTGGCGTAAAAACTTCGTTATCACGTACATTCATTCTTTCACGAATTGTACGCGCCATACGAGCTAAACCTACACCAAATTGCCCTGCTAATTGCTCACCTACTGTTCTAACACGACGGTTAGATAAGTGATCAATATCATCTACTTCAGCTTTAGAATTGATTAATTCAATTAAGTATTTAATGATGGTTATAATATCATTCTTTGTTAATACCTTTTGATCAATCGGTTCGTTTAGCTGTAATTTTGTATTCATTCTAAAACGACCAACTTCACCTAAATTGTAACGTTGTTCAGAAAAGAATAATTTGTCAATAATTCCACGTGCTGTTTCCTCATCTGGCGGCTCAGCATTACGTAGTTGACGGTATATGTGTTCTACAGCTTCTTTTTCAGAATTTGTAGGATCTTTTTGTAATGTATTATGGATGATTGCATAATCTCCCATTTGATTATCTTCTTTGTGTAATAACACTGTTTTTACACCAGATTCAATAATCTCATCAATATAATCTTTTTCTATGATGGTATCTCTATCAAAAATGATTTCGTTACGCTCAATAGAAACTACCTCTCCCGTATCTTCATCTACGAAATCTTCATGCCAAGTTTTTAAAACTCTAGCAGCCAATTTGCGACCTAATACTTTCTTTAATCCAGCTTTAGAAACTTTAATTTCTTCTGCAAGATCAAAAATCTCAAGGATATCTTTATCTCTTTCAAAACCAATCGCTCTAAATAGCGTTGTTACTGGTAATTTTTTCTTTCTATCAATATAAGCATACATTACTTGATTGATATCAGTTGCAAATTCTATCCAAGATCCTTTAAAAGGAATTACTCTTGCAGAGTATAATTTGGTTCCATTTGCGTGGAATGATTGTCCGAAGAATACACCTGGAGATCTGTGTAATTGAGAAACTACAACTCTTTCTGCTCCGTTGATTACGAAAGTACCAGAGTTCGTCATATAAGGAATAGTTCCTAAATAAACATCTTGTACAATGGTTTCGAAATCTTCGTGTTCTGGATCGGTACAGTATAATTTCAAACGTGCTTTAAGAGGAACACTATGTGTCAATCCTCTCTCAATACATTCTTGAATGCTATATCTTGGTGGATCTACGAAGTAGTCCAAGAATTCTAGCACAAAATTATTACGTGTATCTGTAATTGGGAAATTATCCATGAAAGTTTTATACAAACCTTCTTCACCACGCTCCTCAGCCTTTGTTTGTAATTGGAAAAAATCTTGAAATGATTTTACTTGAATATCCAAAAAGTCAGGATAATCAGTTCCTAATTTAGCTGATGCGAAGTTTATTCTTTCAGTAGTGTTTTTCGTTGTCAAAAGAGAATTTTTTTTTGATTAAAATCGATGATAAAATATAAACGAATATATACACAAAATGGTTTAGGTCTTAGAACGTACGTTCTAAGGACCTAAACCTAAGTTTGTTTAAGCTGTTAAAGCTTATTTAAGCTCAACCTCTGCTCCAGCTTCTTCTAAAGATGCTTTAAGACCTTCAGCCTCATCTTTAGAGATACCTTCTTTGATTGGTGCTGGTGCACTATCAACGATACCTTTAGCTTCTTTTAATCCTAATCCAGTTAATTCCTTAACTAATTTTACAACTGCTAGTTTAGAACCACCTGCTGCTTTTAAGATTACATCAAATTCTGTTTGCTCTTCTGCTCCACCGTCAGCTCCACCAGCTGCTGGTCCAGCAACTACTGCTGCTGCAGCAGGCTCAATTCCGTATTCGTCTTTTAAAATAGTAGCTAAATCATTAACTTCTTTTACTGTTAAGTTAACTAATTGCTCTGCGAAATCTTTTAAATCTGCCATTTTAATTGTTTTAAAAATTTTATTTATTATAGTTTATTAGTGCGCGTAATTATTTTTCTGATAATGTTGTAAGAATACCAGAAAGTTTTTGACCACTAGACTGCAATGCTGAAACAACATTTTTAGCTGGTGATTGTAATAATGTGATAATATCTCCAATAAGTTCTTCTTTAGACTTAATGTTAACAAGTGTGTCCAATTGGTCATCACCAATATAGATAGACTCTTCAACAAAAGCACCTTTTAATACAGGCTTGTCTGATTTTTTTCTGAACTCTTTAATTACTTTCGCTGGTGCATTAGATGCTTCAGCAATCATAATAGAAGTATTTCCTTTCAATACATTTGGTAACTCTCCGAACTCTTTATCAGAAGCTTCCATTGCTTTTGAAAGCAAGGTGTTTTTAACAACTGCCATTGAAACATCCGCCTTAAAACATGCTCTTCTTAAGTTAGATGTAGTTAATGCATCTAAGCCAGAAATATCTGCTAAATAGATCGTGTTTGTTCCTGCTAATTTTGCCGTTAAATCTTGGATTACTTGTGATTTTTCTTCTCTAGTCATAAATTCTAAGTTTTAACTGCTTATTAAACTGATTTAAAATCAACTGCAACACTAGGACTCATAGTACTAGACATGAATATACTTTTGATGTACACTCCTTTAGCTGTAGTTGGCTTTAGTTTAACAATTGTTTGTAATAATTCATTTGCATTGTCTGCAATTTTGTCAGCGTCGAAAGAGGTCTTTCCAATTGCAGCATGTACGATACCAGTTTTATCAACTTTAAAGTCAATTTTACCTGCTTTTACATCTGTTACTGCTTTTGCAACATCCATTGTTACTGTACCAGTCTTAGGGTTTGGCATTAAACCTCTTGGTCCTAAAATACGACCTAAGGGACCTAATTTACCCATAACGCTTGGCATTGTAATAATAACATCAACGTCTGTCCATCCTCCTTTAATTTTCTGAAGGTACTCATCTAATCCAACATAATCTGCACCTGCTGCTGTAGCTTCGGCTTCTTTGTCTGGAGTTACTAATGCAAGAACTTTCACATCTTTTCCTGTTCCATGAGGTAATGTTACAACACCACGAACCATTTGATTAGCTTTACGAGGATCTACTCCTAAACGAATCGCTAAATCTACAGATGCATCAAACTTTACATTTGTAATTTCTTTTATTAAAGCAGAAGCATCGTTTACGCTATACACTTGCGTGTTGTCTAGCTTTGCGCTCGCTTCTTTTTGCTTTTTTGTTAATTTTGCCATTTTAAATAAATGTTATAAAGTTAAGCTGGAGCGTCTCCTGTTACAGTTAATCCCATTGAACGTGCAGTACCAGCGATCATTCTCATTGCCGATTCTATAGTAAACGCATTTAAGTCTACCATTTTGTCTTCTGCAATCACTTTAATTTGATCCCAAGAAACTTTTGCTACTTTCTTACGGTTAGGCTCTCCAGAACCTTTTTTAATTTTT
>Ga0209395_1005418_pt1 | contig 14406 bp, 6 predicted proteins | sample GOMGulsemesocosm_3_FD_184635 | JGI IMG/M metagenome (GOLD analysis project Ga0209395, IMG submission 184635) | Methane-oxidizing microbial communities from mesocosms in the Gulf of Mexico - GOM9D Gulf of Mexico (SPAdes) (version 2) | ecosystem: Environmental > Aquatic > Marine > Cold seeps... | reverse complement strand
ATATGAAGGTTCGCGGTAAAACAGTTCGTTTAGTTTATTATCCAGGCGAAGGCCATGGTAATAAACGAGCTGCGGCAAAGTATGACTACAGCTTACGTTTAATGCGTTGGATGGATAACTACTTAAAACATGACAATAAGCCAATGCCTGCTCATGACTTACCTCATGCTGCTAACTTAACAGCGCAAAAAGCCGCTGATAAGAAATAAACGCTTAGGTTTTTGTTACACTTTCACTACACAAAGGTCAGCTTAGCTGGCCTTTTTTATTGCCCTAAAAACACGTTTGCATAAAAAACATGCTTTATACCAAGTTGATTAAGTTCTTTCCCGCTCAGCGAGAATTAAAAGGCTTAGAGACAAGGCATTGATTGATGGGAATGGTTCTTCAGGAGAATAAGCTCCTGCATTCACTAATAAGCTGCATCCATGCAGCGTCCTTCTCAAAATCAATAACGATGTGTATAAGCCTTTTAAACTCGCCCTTGGTGCTTACTCGATGCCCATTAACTTCGTTAAATTAATTTGATTTAGAGTGCTAAACCGGAATGAATTTGCCTTGTTATTGAACATCGAGTATAGCTCTGAGTTGGGAAGAAATTTAATAAAATTGGTATTAGATCAATTTCCTGACAAATAAGTCAAATAATAACAAAAGAATGATTGCAAATGATAATAGTTATCATTAGAATTCGCACAATTATTTTATTGCACATTTGTTTACTCTTATATTAATTAAGGTTTGAGTTATTTATGAAGTTTTCTCCACTCTTTTTAGCCGTAAGTGCGGTACTTTCCTCACCGGCAGTTTTTGCAACTGAGACTAATACGGACATTGCCACAGAAAAATCAGCAAAGAGTTCCGCTGAAACTAAGTCACTTAAAGAAATTGAAGTGATTCAAGTTAAAGGTAGCTACTTCAATGGCTACAAGGTTGATAATGCTAACGGCGCTATGCGTGGCAATATCTCATTATTAGAAACGGCGCAATCGGTCACCGTTATTCCAGCTACCGTTATTAATGAGCAATTAGCCACTACGCTAGGTGAAGTACTGGGTAATGACGCCAGCTTAACTGCAGGGTCAAAGCAACGTAACCGTGAAGTATTTAATTTACGTGGTTTTACTTTAAGCTCTTCTAATGGTTATTTACGTGACGGACATCAACATTGGTCTCATTACCAGCAGCCTATTGAAACCTTAGAAAGCATTGAAGTAATCAAAGGCCCTTCAAGTATTTTATACGGTCAGTCTGGTCCTGGTGGCTTAGTAAATATGGTCACTAAAAAACCAACCGCTAATAATATTTTTAACTTAGGTCTAGATTTTGACCAAGAAGGTTCATCGCGTTTAACGCTTGATGCTGGTGGCGCAATTACGGCAGATGAATCACTGCGTTATAGAGCTAATCTAGTAAAACAAGATGTAACTTATCAACGTGAATATCAAAACGGTGAGCAGAGAGAGCGTGAACGTTTCCTTGGTGCCTTAGTGGTTGATTATGATATCAATGACGACTTATTAATAAGCGTTCATTATGACAAAACCAATGATAAAGCCGGCTTAGACACAGGTGCTTGGCTTGATGATGAAGGCAATGTTATTGGTGATGATAAAACTATTCGTGATATGTCATGGGCTTTTACTGACATCACTGTAGAAAATTACGGTGTTGATGCTAACTATATTATCAATGACGCATGGCAAGTAAAATTTGGCTATAACCAGCAAACATTTGAACGTCAACGTTTTGAATCATCACCTAAAAAGCACAGTGGTTTTGTTGAGGGTGATAGCTATACCTCAAAGCCTTATGATCGCTTTGATGATTGGCAATTTAAAACTGCATTTATTGACTTTACTGGTGAATTTAAACTTGCTGGTGTTGATCATAATTTACTTGTCGGTGCTAACTACCTTGATTATTACTACGGTCAATTAAAAGTAAAAGGCGATTCATTTGAATATTCAGCTGGCCAAGCTGAGCCACCTCGTCCTGACATAAGTTATGCAACAGACGATAGCTTATACACCAGTGAATATGACTATTACGGCATTTACATCCAGGATTTAATTACCATTAATCAAGAATGGCAAGTAATGCTTGGTGGTCGTTATGATAAACAAAGTAAAACCGGTGCTGACAATGAATCATTATTACCTAAAGGTGGACTATTATATCACCCGAGTGAAAGCACTACTTTCTACGCAAGTTATAGCGAAGGTTTTGAGCCGCAAAGTAGTGAAACCATTAACGATGATGACGATTTAAACTACGGTATGGAAATAGATGCCATGACCTCAAAGCAATATGAGTTTGGCGCTAAATGGCAACTACTTGATGACCGATTATTATTAACCTCTGCAATATTCGATATCACTAAATCTGGAGTATTGGTGACCGAGTATTATCAAGATGATAGCTACAGAACATCTCAAGTTGGTGAACAACGCCATAAAGGTTTTGAAATGGCTGCACAAGGTGCAGTAACCGATAAACTTTTTGTTATGACATCAGTAATGAACCTAGATGCGACATATGAAAATGATGAAGAGTTCACCGGAAAAACACCTGTTGATGCGCCTGAGTGGTCTGCTTCAATTTGGTCACGTTATGAGTTAACTGAAAACCTAGCAATTAATGCTGGCGCTTTTTATGAAGGTGAGCGCTTTGCTGATAACGATAATACTATCGTAAAAGATGCTTATACCCGTATTGACCTTGGTGCTACTTATAAGATCACGGTAAGTGAAACTGACATTAACTTACGTTTTAACGTGCAAAACTTATTTGATACTGATTACCTTGCTGGTGGTGGAACCTCGAATGTTACTGTAGGTGATGAAAGAAGTTATCGTCTTGCTATGCAAGTTGCTTTTTAAGCTATAAGCTTTCACATATACCCGTCACCATTCAGGATGCACTCTAAATGGTGACGGGTATACATATTAATAAAAGCCTAGCGCCAATTCACTTTGCCCTAGGCTTTTTTATATGTGAATCCCTGTGCTAGATAAGTGCTATTTTAATGATTTCGTAGGTGACGTTCGTAACTCACAATATTGCCTCATACACTAACTATGTTTAAGTCCCTTAGCCTTGATGGCATTTAATTTTCATTGCTCCGCGTTTGTTTACCAACCCACCAAAACCAACACAAAGCATTATTATTCAACCACTTAAGTACATACTCATCAAGTGTAAGCAACAGAAAAACATCAAGATTCATTTGTTCATACAACACTAAAGTCTAATAACTCAGCCATTGTTTTTAAGCTGCTTGATGTTAATCTGCTCAATTAGTTATAACTAAATTTTCAAGGTGCTATATCAAGTAAGTAGTTACCCTGAATCTTATTTAACTCAACTTTGAGGTGCTTATACTCAAGCAACTTCAAAATTCTGGTTTCAGCTGAACCCTGCATTTTGAGGTGGCTTGGGTATATCTCCCCTGCTATTAGTGAGAATTGAATGAATAATAAGCTGAACTCTATTGTCGTTTTATTATCGACTTTACTAACCCTAGTGATTTTTTTAAGTCACACCTATGTTAATTCAACCCTACTTTTTTCCCTTAGTGTTTTCTTTGTTAGCAGTTTTACGCTCTTCGCTTTAGCTAAGCTATCAGTCAAAAATATTCTGCCCGCGGATACTAATCAGCCCGAGCACAAATACACTCACAATAAAGCTGAACTGGGGGTAATTGGTGGCAACATTAATAATAAAGCCAGCGAACTCGCCATTAATTCAGCCGAAATAAGCTTTTTTCTAGGACAGCTTAGTAGTTCGATTGAACAATCAAGTGAAGATGTTGATCGCTTAGCCACCGCTGCTGAACAAATGTCTGCCAACTCAAAACAAATTAATGATAATGCTGAACTTGCTTCTGAGCAGGCTAGTCAAGCAATGACAGCAAGCAATAAAAGTTCAAGTCAGTTGAGTGATAATATTACTATCGTCAATCAGCTTAGCGAATCGGTAAATAATGCCGCAGATAAAATACAGTCACTTCAGCAAAAAGCCCAAGCAATCCAAAGTATTACTGATGTGATTGATGGTATTTCATCACAAACGAACCTACTTGCACTTAATGCCGCAATAGAAGCGGCACGTGCAGGAGAGCAAGGTCGTGGTTTTGCCGTTGTTGCTGATGAAGTAAGGGCTCTTGCTGGGAAAACAGCCGATGCTACTGCACAAATTGGCGAAATGCTTAAGAAAACGAGTGATGAAACCAGCGAAACAACTCAAGTGATGTCCAAAATAGTAGAACAAACGCATAGCGTAGTAACCACAATGACAGAGTTATCGACCGGTTTTGCTGAAATTGATCAACTTATGGCTGACTCGTCAGCGGCCAGTGATCAAATCAGTCATGCATTGAAAGAGCAAGACTTTGCCGCTGAAGAAATTTCAACTTCTGTGGTACGTTTACATGACTTTTTATTAAGTAAAAGTAGCGATACTCAAGCCGCATCAGTGCAAGCACAAACTTTGTCCAACAGTACAGAATCAATTTTTGTTCATATTTCGTCTTTTGAAAGCGACTCTCATATCGCAAACATGTATCAACAAGCACAACTTGCTGCCAGCCAAGTGGGTCAATTATTTGAACAATGCATTACTAATAGACTTATCAGTCATCAAAAATTATTTGATTTTAATTACCAACAATTAGGTAGCAGTGAACCTAAAAAATACACCACCAGCTTCGATAAGTTTACTGATCAGTATCTGCCTAAGATTCAAGAACCCTTATTAGTACAGTTTCCGAAGATGATTTACGCAGGCGCAGTTGATATAAATGGTTATTTCCCTACCCATAACAAATGTTTCTCTAAGCCCTTAACAGGCAACGCCGCTACTGATGTTATTAATAATCGCACTAAGCGTATTTTTGATGACCCAACAGGTAGCCGCTGTGGTAAACATACCGATAAATTTTTACTGCAAACATACAAGCGCGATACAGGTGAAATTATGCATGACGTTTCTGCACCAATATTTGTTCAGGGTAAGCATTGGGGCGGTTTTAGAATTGGCTTTAAAGCCAAATAATTAGCTATAAAAAGTAAGAACATCACTAAAAAACAGCTAAATAGACTAAAGTCTACCCGCTTTTTTTAGCAATGTAGACTTAGGTCTAATTCCTTTTGTTCACTTTACACACTAACGTATTATTCGATAACAAAAAGTAACAACCGAATTATTTAAAATGAAATCATAAGAGGCAATTAAGACCTCATAAATGATTAAAACTTGAAACAAATATATTACAATAACTTACACTAAAAATAGTCTTACAATAATAAGTAAATAAAAATGGGGAATACCATGTTTAATAAGTCATTATTCAAAGTTAAAAAATTAGTACTCGCAACCAGTTTATTAGCCGTTACCAGTGCCGCAAATGCCGGTTACACCATTAAATTAGATGACGGTGACAGCCTTACTTTTGGTGGTTACGTTAAAGTTGATGCGCGTTACATTAGTGGTGATATTGGCGCAACAGATTACTGGTATGGTGGTGGTACTGTTCTTTCTGAAAGCCAATCAAATTTTGGTATCTCTGCCAACGAAACACGTTTTAATACTAAGTATACCCATGGTGATGTTACTGGTTTTATTGAAATAGATTTTTATGGTGATGCTGTTAAAGGTGGCGGTAATGAATTAATTTCTAATTCATCAAAACCACGCTTGCGTCATGCCTTTGTTAAGTACAAAAATGTCTTAGTTGGTCAAACATGGACTACTTTCCAAAACACTAGTTCACTTGCTGAAGCAGCTGATTTTGGTGGTCCATTAGTGGCTTCTGCCTTTATTCGCCAAGGCCAAATTCGTTACACTATGGGTAATTTACAACTTTCCATTGAGAACCCTGCATCTTACGGTGGTAATAACATCGCACAAGGTGGTACAGCCAACGACAGTATCCCTGATTTTATTGGTAAATATACCTTCAAAGGTGATTGGGGTAATATTTCATTATCTGGAGTCGCTCGTCAGTTAGAAAGCACAACAGGTAATACTGAATCAGCCATTGGTTTTGGTGCTGCTGGTCGTATTAATACCTTTGGTAAAGATGATTTTCGTTTTCAACTTCATGCCGGTAATACAGGTCGTTACGTGGGTGTAACTGCAGCTACTGATATGGTTGGTGAAGAAGTAGAAGAAACGGTTTCGGTTATGGGTGCTTATCGTCATTTCTGGACAGAAACTTTACGTAGTTCAGTTTTTGTTGGTTATACAACCACAGAAGAATCTGACAGAGAGCGTTCACATGTTGGCGTTAACTTATTTACCAATGTAACTAAGCAATTATCATTTGGTGTTGAAGTAGGTAGCTTCGCTATTGACGATAATGCTCCAGGTGCCGCTACTGGCGATTCTGCATACTTACAGTTTTCAACTAAATTCGTATTATAGTTTTATCATCTGAGTCTAAATGATTCAGATAAAACTAATACCATTTAGTATTACAACTTGCGTTAGTTAACCTCTTTGAGGTTATTTTATAGGGAAGCTTTTGCTTCCCTTTTTTTATGCTAAAACATCAACTTGCCGATTATAGACTTGCTATTGATAAAATGTTCTTTTTGTATCTATAATGAAACAATACTTTCCCATTACAGGTTAATAAAATGTCTCAGGTTATCGCTAAACGCAGCTTTCTTGCGGTACTGACTTTTATTGCTTTTGTCGTGCCCTTAGTACTTGCCGACGAGGTGTCTTTATTAACAAACTGGCTATATATTTTTATCAGCTGGGGCCTAATTATTTTTTTATCTGCCTTACAACTGCCCAATAAAAAGAAGACAACTGACATTACCCCTGACTTAGTGGCAAAGGAATAACCGTCTGTGATTTCATTTAGTCTATTAATTTCGCTGCTCGCTCTTTATATCATTTCCCTGTTTTTATTAGCTCAATGGGGACAGTCTGAAAGTGAAAGTGCTAAAAAAATACGAAATTCAGCCAATACTTACGCTTTGAGCTTGGCGGTATTTTGTACTTCTTGGACATTTTTCGGCAATATAGCTGTATCAACCCAGCAAGGCCTGTTTCCTGTAGCCCTCTATTTAGGCACTACGCTAACGTTTATTTTTATGACGCCATTATTGAAAAAAATGGTGTTATTGAAAAATGAGTTTCACTCCACCAGTATTGCCGATTTTATCTCGGTCCGTTATAAGAGATCTCAAGGTTTAGCGGCATTAATTAGCTTACTTTGCTTTATAGGCATCACTCCTTATTTAACCATTCAATTAAAATCAGTCATTGATAGCTTTCAAGTACTAACCATTAACTCCCAACAGACACTAGCATTTATCGATTATTTAGATGTTTTGATTGTTTTGATGATGGCTTTTTTCACGATTATTTTTGGTGTTAGGCATATAGATCCAACAGAGCGACATCCTGGTATGATGGTGGCGCTTGCCGGTGAGAGTATTATAAAGTTATTAGCTATGCTCATTGGTACCATGTGGGTTTGCTATATACTTAATCCAGGCGTCTTTAGTATCTTCGAAGAAGTTGCTAAGCAAGCGGAATTTAACCCCAAAGTACTGACTATATCAACTCAGCAATGGCTTAGTTTTATGCTTATTGGTGCATTAGGCATTATGACTCTGCCGAGACAATTTCATGTCGGTATTGTTGAATGTAGTGACCCGACATTTTTAGACAAAGCTAAGTGGCTTTTTCCTCTCTATTTATTACTGATTAACTTATTCACTTTTCCTGTCGCGCTATCAGCCATACTGTCACCAGAGACCTTAGCGTCAGCTAATTTATTATTGTTAACTTTACCTTTAACGGAACATGCCCCCTTTATTGCACTGATTACTTTTTTAGGTGGTTTTGCCGCAGCAACAGGCATGATAATGATTAGCGCCATGACACTTTCAACCATGCTGACCAACCATATTTTAATGCCGGTAATCATGCAGACCCCTCAGTTAAGTGGCTTGAAACGTCAAATCTTACCTCTGCGTTGGTTGATGGTGTTTACAGTACTCTTTTTAAGTCTTTTTTATTACCGTGCTATTGGTGATTCTCAGCTTATAGTTAGTATTGGCAGCATAAGTTTTGTCGCCACAGCACAGTTTGCGCCAGCATTGATTGGTGGGCTTATATGGCGTACCGGAAATTTGGCAGGAGCATTTAGCGGACTTATTGTTGGATCTGGTTTATGGTTTTATAGCTCTTTGTTACCCTCTTTAATTCGCTCTGGTTGGTTAGATTGGTCAATCCTATCTCAAGACAGTGGTTTCTTTTATTGGTTTAATCCCGAACAACTTTTTGCTATTCAAGGAATTAATCCCTTAACAAATGCACTGGTATGGACTTTACTTGCCAATATTATTTGTTATATCGGTGTTTCTTTATTTACTAAAATGTCTGAAGAGGAGCAAAAAATAGCGCATCAATTTGTCGAGGTTCAAAATATATATTTTAAAGATAATTTTGCCGAAGGCACACCGGCTAACATTGATGTTTCGAGTAAAAAACTCCTGATAAAACAAATTTTTAAACAATATCTGCCTGAGTCTTTAGCGGAAGTAAAATTACAACAGTCACTAGAGAAAGCCACAATACACCAACAAGACAAAATTAATATTGTTGAACTCTCATCATTAAAAAATGCAGCACTTAATAGTTTAGCGGGCGCTATTGGTATGGCTTCAGCTTATAAGGCTTTCAACAATATTAACTTAATCAACGCTGAAGAAGAGCAGCAGCTCGCCAGCTATTTTTCACACTTCTTTGCGCAGTTACAACTTTCTCCCAAAGAATTGTTTGAACAAGTTAACTTTCATCAGCAAAAACGTGAGCTGTTAGAGAGCCATGCAAATCAACAACTCGAAACAATAGCTAAATTAGAAATTGAGATAGTGCATCGCTTAAAGGCTGAGCAAATAGCTAATTCCCTCAATGACGATTTAGAGCAAAGGGTGACAGAAAGAACACAAGCATTAAGCCAAAGTAATGAAGATCTTAATCATACACTCGAAGAACTAAAAATCACCCAAGTACAGTTGCTAGAAAATGAAAAAATGGCGTCACTCGGAGGCTTAGTTGCCGGTGTTGCCCATGAAGTGAATACCCCTATTGGCATAGTTCTCACCTCAATCAGCTTTATGAAAGAAAGATGTAATAATATCATTAATGCCATGAACGATAAAAGCTTGAGCTCCAAACAACTAACCAAGTTTACCGATGAGCTCGACCAAGGGTTTGACCTTTCACTTAGGAATATTAGCCGCGCTGTGGAATTGATTGAAGGTTTTAAACTTATCGCTGTTGATAGTGTTGTTGATGATGCGCGTACGCTGAATGTGTATGATTATTTAGAAGATATTATTAGATCCTTACAACCTAAAGCGAGACAAGCCCGAGTGTCCATAAAGCTTACAGGTGCTAAAGATATATTAATTAATTCATACCCTGGTGCGATAGCACAAATAACAAATAACCTGATTATTAATAGTTTAGTGCACGCCTTTGCTGAAATCAGTGATGGCAGTGGAGAGATCACTATTGAAATTAAACGCTTAGCTCAAAGTATTGAACTGAACTACAGCGATAACGGCTGCAAGTTGAATGACGAAACAAAAACACAATTATTTGAACCTTTTTACACCACCAAAAGAGGTCAAGGTGGATCCGGTTTAGGGGCTCATATTGTCTACAACCTTGTGACTCAAAAGTTAAAGGGAAACATCGAGTTAATTACAGACCAAGTTCAAGGAAAAACCTTTAAAATAACTATCCCCCATACCATAAGTCCATGATAAAAACACGATGAAAAGCCATTGTTTCTTGCTACTTTTAGCCAATGTTTTTTAATTTACTCTCTTAGTGATTATAAAAATAATTGAGCTAAACTAACAAATACAGCTTACTAATTTAAAAGAGAGTTTTATGGATTTTTTACGTAAATATACCATACAGCAGAGGTTAGCTATGCTGGTGGCATTAATCATAATTGGCATCATTATTCTTGATTTCGTGAGTCTATCTGAAGAATACCATAGTTTACTGGAGCAAAAAAAATTCACAACTAACGAGTTAGTCGACACTTCTTACGGCATTATCGAGCACCATTATGCCTTACAACAGAACGGCGAACTCACTGAAAAAAAAGCACAAACTCAAGCCTTAGCCATTCTTTCTACTTTACGCTACGATACCAATAATTATTTTTGGATTAACGATTTAACTCCCAATATGATCATGCATCCAATAAAGCCAAAACTAAATGGTAAAAACATTGCGGGTGTTAAAGATCCAGATGGTAAAGCCTTATTTATCGACATGGTTAATGTCGTCAGAGCGAAAGGACAAGGTTTTGTTTATTACAAATGGGCAAAACCTGGCTTTGATGAGCCCATTGAAAAAATTGGTTTTGTTAAAGGTTTTACTCCTTGGCAGTGGATCATAGGTACAGGCACCTATTTGGACGATATTGACGCAGATTTTGCTGAACAACGTAATATAATAGTGATCCTTGATAGCGTAATAATTGCTATTATTATCACAGGCTTAAGCTATGTCATTGGCAATAGTATTTTAGTTCCAACCCGCTCCGCAGCAGAGTTAATGAAAGATATTGCTCAAGGCGAAGGTGACCTGACGAGAGCCTTAGATGCTAGTGGTCAAGATGAAATATCTCGTTTATCTAAGTATTTTAATGATTTTACTGGGAAAATGCGTCAATCATTGCAAGATGTTGCCGATAATACCGCACAAGTTTTAGACCATGCAGAAGGTGTATCAGGGGCTAGTGATACTGTGCAAACCCTTATTCAAAGCCAAAATGATATTACTGCACAAGTCGCTACCGCAATGGAGGAAATGACTTCACAAATTAGAGACGTGAGTGACAACGCCAGCTCAGCAGAACAAGCTGCAAATGATGCTAGAAGTAATACCTCCGATGGCAAAGAAATAATTTCTCATACCATTACTCAAATGCAATCGCTCTCAAGCAATATTGATGATGTTAGCCAAGTAATTGCTAGTCTAGCATCTGAAAGCGACAATATAGGCTCAGTGCTCGATGTCATTAGAGGTATCGCAGAACAAACCAATTTATTAGCGCTTAACGCCGCAATTGAGGCGGCACGTGCGGGAGAGCAAGGCCGTGGTTTCGCCGTAGTCGCTGATGAAGTGCGTACTTTAGCTAACCGGACAGAACAAAGTACCAACGAAATTCAGAAAATGATTCAAAAATTACAAGCAGGTGCGCAAGACGCTGTGTCTGCCGTGAAAGTAAGTCAAGATATATCATTGCAAACGGTAGAACAAACAGCCAAAGCAGATGATTCCTTATCTGAGATAGATCGCTTAATGGAAGTTATTTCAGATATGAATACACAAATTGCACGTGCTACCGAGCAACAAAGCCAAGCAGCCGATGAAGTTAATTTACGCATTAATGACCTCGCAGGTATGACAGATGAATCGCTAGCAACAACTCAGCAGTTAAGTGAGACAAGTCAGCATTTAAAGGTCAGTAGCAATAGCATGTCTGAAGTTGTGGCTCGTTTTAAAATTTAAATAAAATTATTGATTTATAGGCATAAAAAAACCAGTAACGCTGACTATCAAGTAAGTATTACTGGCTAAACCATCAAAAATTTTAAAGTCGAATTTAAAACTGTAGAACCCCAAAGTGGTACTTAGTGGTTATGTGTCCTGGAGCATAACCACTAAGCTCCTTGCTTTGCTGCTGCTTATTTAGTGAGAGAGCATTCACTGCCTAAGCAACGACACAAATGATAATCATTCCCATTAGTATTGTCAATGGTATTTTTAAGAATTTTATTAATAATTAATCTTTTTAATATTACAGATATAAAAAAGCCAGTGATATTTTTCCATCAAGAAAATATTACTGGCTAAACCATCAAAAATTTTAAATCAAACTGAGCAGAATTCTAAAGTGGTCACTTAGTGGTTATGTGTCCTGGAGCATAACCACTAAGTTCCGTGCTTTACTGCTACTTATTTAGTGAGAGAGCATTCACTGCCTAAGTAACGATACAAATGATAATCATTACTATTAAGATAGTCAACATTATTTATAAATTTTTATTAAATACTAATCTTATTAATATTACAGGCATAAAAAAACCAGTAATACTTGCTATCAAGAAAGTATAACTGGCTTAACCATCAAAATTTTAAGTCGAATTGAACTGAGCAAAACCCTGTAAAATCCTAAAGCGGTCACTTAATGGTTATGTGTCCTGGAGCATAACCATTAAGTTCCGTGCTTCACTGTTGCTTACTTAGTGAGAGAGCATTCACTGCCTAAGCAACAACTAAACGATAATCGTTCTCATTAAGGTAGTCAACAATATTTTTACAATTAATTTAAAATAATCATAAATTACTTTTTAAGTTTGGCAAAAGCATCGGCGAAAGCGTTACCCATAGCGGCATTATCTACTTTTTTAGTTTTCGATTTATTTTGCTGATTAGCTGACTTTCCTTGAGAGCTATTATTATGAGATGCAGGTTTGTTTTTAGCCTTGTTATCTCGACTATGAGGATGAACTGGTTTTTCAGATCGAGCTACAGCCTTTTCGTCTAGGCGCATAGTTAAACTGATACGCTTGCGAGATACATCAACTTCCAAAACCTTCACCTTAACAATATCCCCCGCTTTGACAACTTCACGTGGATCACTGACAAACTTGTTTGTTATTGATGATATGTGCACTAAACCGTCTTGATGCACACCAATATCAACAAAAGCGCCAAAATTAGCCACGTTAGAAACCACACCTTCAAGTATCATTCCTAAAGTTAAATCAGCCATGGTGTTTATACCATCAGCAAAAGTAGCTGTTTTAAACTCAGGACGAGGATCTCGGCTCGGTTTAGCTAATTCCTTAATAATTTCTTTGATGGTGACTTCACCAATATCACTATTTGTTAACTGGCTAATATCGAGTGACTTTAACTGCTCATCGTTATTAAGTACTTTATTCACATCAAGCTGCAATTGCTTAAGAATGCCTTCAACGACAGGATAACTCTCAGGGTGCAGTGCAGATTGGTCTAACGGATTATCACCATCGCTGATACGTAGAAATCCAGCTGATTGTTCAAATGCTTTTGGCCCTAAACGAGCAACTTTTTTAAGTTGCTTTCTATTGGTAAAGCGACCCTGCTCATCGCGATATGACACGATATTATTTGCCATGGTTTTGTTCAACCCTGAAATACGCGTTAATAAAGCTGCCGATGCACTATTTAAATCAACACCCACAGCATTTACACAGTCTTCCACAGCATCATCAAGGGTTTTGCTGAGTTGGCTCTGACTAACGTCGTGCTGATATTGACCAACACCTATTGCTTTAGGATCAATTTTGACTAATTCAGCTAACGGATCTTGTAATCTGCGAGCAATAGACACTGCGCCGCGTATTGATACATCAAGATCAGGAAACTCATTAGCGGCGAATTCAGAGGCCGAATAGACCGACGCTCCCGCTTCACTAACAATCATTTTAGTGAGTTGCAATTTACTTTCATCATCTTTAAATGTCTGGATAACTTCAGCAACTAATTTGTCACTTTCACGTGACCCAGTACCATTGCCAATAGCGACCAATTCGACTTTATGTTGACGACAGGTATTCACTAACGTTCTAACTGATTTATCCCAATGATTTTGTGGTGCGTGAGGAAAAATAGTTGCGGTATGTAGTAGCTTGCCTGTGCCATCAACAATGGCAATTTTACAACCTGTTCTCAAACCTGGATCGAGTCCTAACGTTATTTGAGGTCCTGCTGGTGCGGCCATTAATAAGTCAGTGAGGTTATTAGAAAATACATCTATTGCCTGTGTTTCCGCTTGTTCACGTAAACTAGTGATCAGTTCGGTTGATAAACTAACACTTAGTTTGGCTTTCCATGTCAACTGCACCACTTTAGTCAAAAAAGCGGCTGCAGCTTGCTTAGTTAACCGTAACGTTAGGTGCTCAGTAATTATTTGTTCTGCGCTACTAACTGCTCCTTTTTCTTGACCCGGATCGACATCAATACTCACTTGTAAAAAACCTTCGTTCTTACCACGTAATATGGCGAGCATACGATGGGATGGAACGGTTCTTAATTTTTCACTGTGTGCGAAATAATCACGGAACTTGGCTCCAGCCTTATCTTGGCCTTTAATTAGCTTGCTGGTTAAATGTGCTTGTTTTAAAAGATGGCGACGAAGCTTTGCTAATAAATTAGCATCCTCACTAAATCGTTCCGCTAAAATATAACTCGCGCCTTCCAATACTGCGCTAACATCACTAAAGCCTGCTGCTTCATTAATGAACGCTTTAGCTTCTTGCTCAGGTGATAATTGCCAGTTATTGAAAAGGTTCGTTGCTAGTG
>Ga0209395_1005416_pt1 | contig 14408 bp, 15 predicted proteins | sample GOMGulsemesocosm_3_FD_184635 | JGI IMG/M metagenome (GOLD analysis project Ga0209395, IMG submission 184635) | Methane-oxidizing microbial communities from mesocosms in the Gulf of Mexico - GOM9D Gulf of Mexico (SPAdes) (version 2) | ecosystem: Environmental > Aquatic > Marine > Cold seeps... | reverse complement strand
CAGTGCGGTGTAAACGTAAATATAACAAATAAGGATGGGTTTAGGTTTTTCTTGTTTATCAGGTATTGTCCAGTCTTTGGTATTCATTAGTAATACCTGTATTTTCACGTAAATAACTACAATCTCTGACGCGTTGCAGCCCTTTAGGTAATGCATGTTTCAATACCAACAATAAGAATTTTAGTACGGGTAATGTGCGTGTCGCACTTTTTCTTGTTTGGCTGTTTTGGTATTTACAGGTGACGGTGCTGTCATCATAATCAATGATGTCATTATCAGATTATACACCGCGATATAAATAGCGTGAGAGGTATTGATACGCTTTTTCACCGAAGCCTACTTTGCGACAATCAACGACCCATTTTATTGGTATTTTGACGGTAAATTAATTTTCTTGAGTTTTATGAAAAAGTGCCGGTCGCTGTCGCCACTATGAATGAAACATATGCCTTATATGCTAGTGGTAAAATTGGTGGGATTCAGAAGTTCAATGTTGATCCTGAACATAGGGCTTCTGGTCTAGGTTCTAAGCTAGTTGAGCAGGTTAAAGTACATGGTGTACAACAAAATTGGTCATGTATTGAGTTATGTACTCCCTCTTTGCCTGAATTTGAGCGCACATTAAATTTTTACCAAAATAATGGCTTTAAACCCGTTGGTGGACGCAAAATGACGCTATCATTGGCATAATTGCTAACATGTAATTCAACAAGGTCTAAAAACAATGGGCTATTCGCTTCGCTCTATTATTGCCTGTTAAATGGGTGTTGTTTTTCTAGGGACAGCTGGGTGTTACGATATATTAATGTTAGCTTTATTTGGGTTTTAGCTATTTTATAAATTAATTATGGTTAATAACATTGAAATCTCAGCTGTAACAGGTTCTAAAAAGTTAATAAACAATAAGTTCAACTATACTTTTAAAATCTAAAAGTAATGTAGATAGCTGATGAAAATTATTATTGTATTTATATTATTTCACATGTGTCTAAAAGTTGAAGCAATAGAGGCTGTAGTGATAGATGTTGTAACTGATATTGAACTGTCTGATCCTGAAACTGAGGTCGATATGGTTACACTAATTATGCTTCACATAGGTGAGCAACTTCGGCCTCAATATAAGCTTCATTTTATTGAAGGAAGCCGTAAACGTGAATGGAGACAACTGTCTGAGAGTCAAAATGTGTGCTTATATAACAAGGTAAGTACAGTTGAACGTCAAAGTATGGCTATATTTTCAAAGTATCCAGTAGCAGCTTTTCCTGGAAATAGATTAGTTATTAAAAAAGATAAAGTAGCCACGTTAGATCCATTAAACCCACTAAAAGATGCAGTCCTGAATCATAATTTGAAAATAGGTATAACAACTGGCAGAGCGTATGGCAGTTATATCGATGAATTCATCAAAAAAAATATGTTCTATTTTGTAAAAGGAGAAGGACAAACAAGTGCTAAGAGACAGCGAAAAATGTTCATGAAAGGTCGTCTAGATGGCGTAATTGAATATAGTACTGTATTTATTGATGAATTCCCTATGGAACAAATTGAAAGTGAAGTTGCATTTATTGAAATCGAGAGCATAGCCCCTAGTATTTTTGGCTATATCGCTTGTTCAAAAAGTGAAATGGGAAGTGAGATAGTAAACGCATTAAATCGGATAATGATGACACTAAAAGTACAGGAGTTCATACTTTTGGAACATCTAAAAATATTTACTAATGAGCAAGAAAAGCAAATAATAACAAAAGCATTTAAAGCACAGTTTAATCAATAACTACAAATACCTCTGCGCAAGTTTGTTAAGTTACGGTCTACTTTTTAATACACATATTGTTTCACTTCTTCTTTCTTAGTAATTAATTCTAAATGTTATTTGTGTCATCATGCCTCTCATTATAATAATAAGGGCTGATGATGGATTACATCGCGATTAATAAAGAGGCTTGGGATAAACGTACTAAAGTGCATGTGGATTCCAAGTTTTATGATGTTGAGAGTTTCATTAAAGGTGAATCTTCATTAAATACAATTGAATTAAATGAAGTTGGCAATGTTGAAAATAAATCGTTATTACATCTTCAATGTCACTTTGGGCAAGATACTTTATCCTGGGCACGTTTAGGTGCTAATGTAACGGGTGTTGATTTATCAACTGAAGCAATCGAACAGGCTGCCAGTTTAGCTGAAAAATCACAATTAAAAGCGCAGTTTATTAATCAAGATCTTTATGCTTTTGGTAAAAGTAATAAGCAGAAATTTGATATTGTTTATACTTCCTATGGTGTTTTATGTTGGTTGAATGATTTAGACCTTTGGGCTAAAACAGTTTTTGATTCCCTAAATGTTGGTGGGCAATTTAATTTAGTTGAATTCCATCCTTTTAACGACCTATTATCAGGCTATTCCTATTTTCAAAGCGCACAACCTGATATTGAAGAAGAAGGCACTTATACTGAAAATTGCGATGGCGAAAAGTCGACGGTAGTAACTTGGGCACATACTATGAGTGACGTGATCCAAGCATTGATTAAAGCGGGAATAGGGATTGAAACTTTCAAAGAGTATCCATATAGTCCATTCGAATGTTTCGAAGGATTAGAGTTTGTTGAAGGTGAGGGTTATCAAATGTTATTTAAAGATCAACAAGTACCTTTAGTTTATTCTATTAAAGGTCGAAAGCTGGATATATAAATCTCGTTTTACTTTAACTATTTACAATATCAAGGTGGTATTTTATGAAAACACTATTTCGAATATTAATTGCAGTATTGCTTATTATTGCAGCGTTAAGTTCATATAGCTTTGGTAATGAGACCGGATCTTTTATTTTTATTGTTTTGGGCTTTATTTTTGAAGCTGCATTTTGGCTTAATATATTTCCATTTAAAAAGAATAAAAAAGGATAAGTGCCTTGATTCGACCTGTAAAACAAAGTGATATTGATGCAATCACGCATATTTATAATCATTACATTTTGAACACAAGTGTTACTTTTGAAACTGAACAAGTATCTATCGAAGATATACGTGCGAGAATACTAAATACACAAGAAGATAATTTACCATGGTTAATAGCGCACAATGAAAATAACACGATTGTAGGATATGCTTATGCAAGTAAATGGAAAGGTCGCTGTGCTTATAAACATTCAGTAGAAGTAACCGTTTATCTTGATAAAAACATAAAATCTAAAGGGTGGGGAACAAAATTATATACTCAGTTAATTTCACAATTAAAGAGTAAAGGGATCCATTCCTTAATTGGTGGTATCGCTCTACCGAACCCTGCAAGTATTGCATTACATGAAAAATTTGGTATGAAACAAGTCGCTCATTTCGCAGAGATAGGTTTTAAGTTTGATAAATGGGTAGATGTGGGCTATTGGCAGTGTTTAATTAGTAAAACATAATTTATTTGAATAAGAAAAAAATGACAAATATTAATTTAAGACAAGCAACAAAAGAAGATTTAGAAATACTATTACAGTTTGAACAAAAAGTATTAGAAGCTGAACGTCCTTTTAACGCATCAATTAAGCCAGTTGATGCCAGTTATTATGATTTAAAGGGCATGACCGATGATGAGAATACTCTTTTACTCGTTGCGTATATTGATAGCCAAATTATAGGTTCCGGTTACGCACAAATCAGGCCTTCAAAAATTTCATCTTTAAATCATTCTGTTCATTCATATTTAGGTTTTATGTATGTTGAACCTGAATATAGAGGTTTAGGCATTAATAAAATGATTATTGATGAACTTATAATCTGGACTAAAAGCCAAGGGATTTTAGATGTATACCTTGATGTGTATGAAGATAATAAAGCCGCAGTTCGTGCCTATGAAAAGGTTGGGTTTTCTAAGTCACTAGTGGAAATGAAATTAAGTTTAGAAAATAACTAAAATTTATTAAAACTTATAGAGTTTTTAGCTATGAATGAAAGTGTTAAATTCAAATTCGATAGCTACCCAAACAATATAAGAGTCAAACTCTATAAAATTAGGGCTTTGATTTTTGACATTGCGCATAAAGAGCAGTTGGGGCTGGTTATTGAAAGTTTGAAATGGGGCGAGCCTAGCTATTATGTGAAAAATGGTAGCCCTATTAGAATCGATTGGAAACAAAAAAATCCAGAACACTTAGCAATATATTTTAACTGTAAAACTAAATTGGTTGATACATTTAAAGAACTATACAGTTCTGAGTTAAGTTTTGAAGGGCAGCGAGCCATTTTATTAAAAACCTCAACCCCTATCCCTTTAAATCAGGTTAAACATTGTTTATCGCTGTCTTTAAAATACCATCTTATTAAAAATTTACCTTTATTAGGTGTTTAATATATCTCACTAGATTTATCTGGTAGTTATTACTGCTCCTATGAGTTTAAATTCATCGTAATAATTTCCTAAACACCTTTAGCTTAATGACATGTTTGTATCATATGAACAGCGGAAGAGAGTAGCTGAAACCATCGGAATTTAGAACTGGGCCAAGACTTTATGGCTGAGTATTATGTTCAGAAAATAACGTAATAGATAACTGGATAAAATTGTCATGGAACATTTACGATTTAAGCATTAGGATTTACACTATATATATTGATGTATTTTTAATCATGAGACTTAGTTATGACTTTTTCAATAAATAAACCGACCTTAGCTAATAATCAGATAGATTTACTGACTACAAAGCAAAAAGAACAAAATGAGAAGCTCTCTTCAGGTTTTAAAATTAATTCAGCAAAAGATGATGCCGCAGGTCTTCAGATATCAAATCGATTAACAGCAGAAATAGCCGCACTAAACCGCCAATCAGTTAATGCTCAAGATCAGGTTAACTTAAATAATGTTACTGATGCACAGCTTTCTTCAATCACCAGCACATTGTTACGAGCCAATGAATTATCGGTTCAATCTGGCAATCCATTATATTCAAATAATGCGATTCAAGTGGAATTTGACCAATTAACTGAGGAAATAAACCTTGTTGCGGAGCAAGTACTGGGAGATTCGGGTTTTATCTCAGGTTTAGATGCAAGCGACCCAGCTAAAACGCAGGTACTAATCAATGAGGCTATGGAAACAGTTGGCGCTAACGCGACATCAATAGGTATCGAGTCTAATGCATTAAATAGTGCAATAGCAACTTATGAAGTGTCTAGTATTAAAAGTGGTGAATCACGTTCTCGTATTTTAGATACCGATTATGCTCAAACGGCTTCTGGGCAGAAAAGTAATAACTTACTTTTACAGGCTTCTCTAATTATTCAAAAAAAAGATGAGGACAGAAAGGGTTTATTAATTAATAAATTAGTCTAAATTTATAGTTAATATCATTACATAATCATATTAATAAACGATTAAAAGGATTCTAAATTGATGAAAAACCATTTATTACTTTTTACTGTAAAATTAATTATTTTGGGTTTTGTTTTAAGTCTCATTGCTTGTAAAAGCACTAACCCAATGAAAAATGCACAAGACTATTGTTTAGAGCATGATAGAGATCAATTTAAAGATTGTGTTAGGTATCGCAAAGATTATTTAACTGAAAAGCAAAAAGTGATTACGAAATTTAAAGAAAATACAAAAAGATGTGAAGAATATGCTATTTATAAAAGTGGAGGGGCCAGTAATCAATGCAGCAATAATAACGACATAGTTAAAACTGCTACAGCATCTGTTTCTGGAGGTGTGAATTCTCAACAAAATTGTAATAGGCAAAGCAATTCAGTTGATAGAAATATTAATTCTTCTGTACACAAAATAAGAATGGACCAGAAAAAAGAGGGGATCGCAAAGCAGTGCATGAAAGAATTTGGTTGGAAAAGTGACCGTTCATATCGTCCAGAATTAAGGATTTTAAAACAAAAATTTGGCTATGCTGAACAGGAGTCTTACTGATTGTTGTTGTAATTAATTTAGCTGAATTGAACCGATTCGGTGAAATTATAAATTGAAGAAGTAAGGAATATAAAAACAAGTTATTTGAATACTCGTTTTTATATTGCTTAGGTTGAAATAAAAATAAATTGTTAGTGCATTACTTTGTCAGTTAAGTGCGTTATTTCCCCATCAGTTTTGTTATCGAACAAGATATGTCCAAATATTTGCATCAATTCAGGGTCGAATTTACCTTTGTCAGCATGTTTTTTTAATTCAGAAAATGCTGCATGGCTTTCCCATTTTTCGCGATAAGGTCGCCAAGAAGTTAATGAAGTATAAGCTTCTGTTATTGCAATGATTCTAGCTCCAAGAGGGATATCAGCACCAGTTAAACTATTTGGATATCCACTACCGTCAAAATATTCATGGTGACATTCAATTAAATTTAACATTGAATTATCTTGATATCCCATGCTTCTCAGTTTTCTTGCGCCTTCTCTGGGATGTTTTAATACTTCTGAGAATTCATCTTTGTTTAAACTACCTCTACGGTTTAAAAGGTGATGTGGCACAATTGATTTACCTATTTCAGCTAAATAGCCGGCCTCTAAAATATCCCTTTTATCATTATCCGGAAGATTCAATTTATCAGCAATGATGTATGCTAAAAACCCAATGACCCTAGAATAACCAATAGAACCATCTAAACATTCGACAGGTAATAAAATATCTTCAGGGTAATTAACAAGGCGTTCAACTTCAGTAAGATATATATCGATTAAAATTTTAGGAATAACCTCAGAATTATGTAAAGGATTTTTAATCGAAATAATTTTAAATAAATGACTCGTTTTTTTTCGGCCTTTGATTGGTACTTCTTTTATGACATCAGATTCCATCGATATTTCTGCGAACTTTATTTTTATTTCTGAATTTTCAGGATCTAAGTCCATGGCATTTTTGTAAAATGTTTTTACTTTGTCAAAATCACCGCCTTCTTCGTAAAGTACTGCTAATATGCAGGCTTGTGATGCAGTTTCATGTTTATGCCAAATGAGCAACTCCCGGTCTATTCTTTGTGCTAGATTGGTAGACATTTTAAGTATATTTTCGGAAATGTAGATAGGTTCAATTTCAAAGTATTGTTTAACTTCTTCATAGGTATCAACATCGATAGTGACCTCACCAGGTTTACATAAACTTTCTATTCTGGATGCCAAATTTACCACATCACCTAATGCGGTATATGATTGTCTTTTATGACCAATTAGTCCAATAATAGGCTCACCAGTAGCAATACCAATGCGCATTTGCCAAGGAAAGTCATCATGCTTTAATTGTTCTTGCATTTTTAAAGCTGACATAACAGACATTAAGGCATGACATTCATAATCAATTGGGGCGCCAAACTCAGCCATAATGCCATCACCAACATATTTATCTATATGGGCCTTATAAAGCAGTAATACAGACTCCATGGAAGCTAAGTAATTGTTCAAATCTGTTATGACGACCTCTGCCCGTCGTTGCTCTGAGTAAAGAGTAAAACTGACTAAATCACAAAATAAGATACTGATCCTGCGCTTTTCTGTTCGTAGCCGTTTTTCTATCATTAACTTAACAACCGCGGCATCCATAGTGGAATAAAGAGCATCTTCAATTTTGTGCTTATGTATTTCAATTTCTTGTTTTGATTTTTCAAGCGTAGAAGTGCGTTCCGCTACTTTTAAATCAAATTTGTTTGCAAACTCAATTAATTCACTGGTTGTTTTGTTTAATAGCTCTGTATTGTCGTCAAGTTCAGCACTCATTTTGCTCGCTTCAAGTAGCTTTTCTTTTAATTGTTGATTTAAATAACCAACAACTGAACCACTTAAAATTAGAAAGCCACCCCATACTGAAATACTTGAAAATAATGAAAAAGTATCGTTATTTACAACAAATTTTTCTGGAAAATAAAAAGCATAAATTGAAACCATTATGATAGAAAAGAATGCACCGAGTATTGCCTGTTTAGTGCCTAAATATGATGCTCCCATAAGTACTGGGATAAAGAAAAAGCTTAAAAAAGCCAGTTTATGGGGAATAAAGTACACAATAAATGAAACGCTAACTAAGATGATCAAGATAAAAAATTGTTCAAAGTTTTTTAATAGGTAATTTTTTAACACTAACATGCTCTGTTCCAAGTTCACTTCCTGTCATTACAAAATATAGCAACAAATGAATGGATAGGTAGTTTTTATACAATTAGACGTATGAAACAAATACCATTTGGCATAATAGCCCCAGTTATACCTATACTAGGTTTATATTTGTTTAGATTATGTCAACTGGGTGCATTTATGGAAGAAACAGTAACTACTTCAAATAAACCAGAAGATGAATTATTTGGCCACCCAAAAGGTTTATATGTTTGTTTTGCGACAGAATTATGGGAGCGATTTTCATTCTATGGCATGAAGTACTTATTATTACTGTACGTTACTAAATACCATTTATTTACCGATGGAGAAGGGTTAGAAATATTAGGTGCATATGCTGGTTTAGTTTATGCGCTACCTGTAATCGGAGGGATGTTAGCCGATAGATATCTAGGCATGAGGAAAGCTGTTTTGTTCGGTGGTATTTTATTATGCTTTGGACATTTATTGATGGCTGTAGAGGGTCATCAAGCCATTCAATATACTGCAGGAACACTATTAGAATCTGATATTACCTTAAATGATGGATCTACCATTTTAGCTGGAACCACGCTAACTCAAACAATTAAAATTCAAGATTTAGCTGCGCTTAACGTTTTTTATCTCGCCTTAGCGCTCATTGTAGTGGGAGTCGGGTTTTTAAAACCTAATATTTCTACAATAGTCGGGCAGTTATATGAGCAAGATGATCCCCGTAGAGAGTCTGGCTTTACTATCTTTTATATGGGTATAAATTTAGGTTCATTTGCAGCAACTATTATATGTGTTTATTTAGGGGAAGCATATGGTTGGGGTTATGGTTTTGGTGCAGCAGGGATTGGCATGCTATTTGGACTTTTCACCTTTATTAAAGGGGCTAAATATTTAAAAGGTCTTGCAGAACCCGAATTTCCAGATGTATTACATGAAAAAATAGTAGGCTTTATAACTCGAGAACACTTAATCTATCTTATATCTATTTTGAGCCTTTCATTGTTTTGGTTGGTAATACAGCATGAACCTATGGTATTTGCAGCGCAACAAGTACTTTTAGTTGTTTCTGGAGTGGGGTTAATTGCTTATGCCGTATTCAAAGGTACAAAAGAAGAAATGCAACAAATGATCGTGCTAATGGTATTGATCGGATCAACAATTGTATTTTGGGCTTTATTTGAACAGGCTGCTGGTTCGATGACTTTATTTGCCGATCGCGTCGTTGATCGTAACCTAGGAGGAATTGAAATTGCAGCAGGTCAGTTTGGTTCTCTCAACGCGGGATTTATCATTTTATTAGCGTTACCATTTGCAGCCTTATGGGTAAAATTAGATAAATATAATTTAAATCCTAATATTCCTGTTAAATTTGCACTAGGGATAATTCAAGCAGGCCTGGGCTTTGGTGTATTAGTGCTAGGAGCAAAGTTTCCAAATGCAGCAGGACAAATAAGTTTGTGGTGGTTAGTTTTAGCATATCTTATTCATACAACAGGTGAATTGTGTTTGTCTCCGGTTGGTTTGTCTGCGGTTACTAAACTTGCAATACATAGAGTTGTTGGTTTATCTATGGGGGTTTGGTTTTTGGCAACTGCGTTGTCAGAAGTGGTCGCTATGCGTTTAGGTAAACTTGCCGCAATTGAAACTAATGGGGAGGAAGTCAATATTGTTGAAGCCGCAGCAACCTATACCCAACTTTTTGAATTTTTAATGTGGGTAGGCATTGGTAGTGGTGTATTTTTATTATTGTTATCACCAATATTAAAACGTGCTATGCATGGCGTACGTTAATAAATTGATGTCTCAAAGTTATACCATTTTCGTTAATTAACTGGTCACTTAATTATCGGAATTGGTATTATAGCAATTATATCTGCTAATGATTTAATTGCTTTTTAAAAAAGCGAGACCAAATTTTCATTGAAAAATACATTATTATTGTAAATACGCATAAGGCAATTATGCCAATGATAGCTTCCATAATAGAATCCACCTTACTATAAAGTACAACTTTAAGTATAGCTAAACTGAGTCAAAAAGGAGCTTAATTATTCAATAATAAGGCAGGGTAATTCAAGGCGTGTACTTAATACATATAACAGTATTGTTTCATTTTCGCTAATCTTCTTATCTTGTTTTGCACAATACTCTAAAGCTTGCAGCAATGCGTTTTTATTTTTGATAGGAAGCTTCGCAATACAATCTAAATGTGTTTTTGCATCAGATAAACTCAGATCAGTTAACTCTAAAATTGATTTTTGCTTAACGCCAAAGGCTGTTGCCGTTTCAGAAAATGCGATTTTTGATTGATTTAGATTAGTGCATCCATAATGTGCCATAACACTCACTAAATATCGCCAACTCGCTAATAACTGCTTTTGTGATTTTAGAATATTAATTTTAACTGGTTTTATTAATTGATACATTAATAGTTCATAAAATGCCCATGGGGTAATATGCTTTTGACTCCCTAAATTATTAATTTGAAATAAAAGTTCTGTTGCTTGTGTTTGTGTGTTTTTATTTAAACAATGAAGGGCACTGACTGCAACTTCAATCAATTTAAATTTACTCGTTAAGCTGATATTCGCTAATAGATTTTCACACCTATCCAGAGTATTAACATCAATTAAATTATTTTTTGAAATTAAACTTAATTGAGAAGAACAGAGCTTAAAATCATCGCTTATAATTAATAAACAGGCTAATACAATAACTTGTTTAGGATCATGTGCAATATCTATTAATTCATTAGGCACATCATTTATGAGTGGTTTGATTGTTATATTTTGACTGTCGATCGTTTGTGTTCTGGCTTTCTCAAATTGTGTACGTGTCGCTGATAACATCATAGTTTGATAATTACACAGACTATTTCGCTCGATTATTAAGATTTTATTATTAAAGCTAGGATCTAATTTTTTGATTCTATTTAATAAAGGTGGGTGAGTGGAAAACCAACTAAAGCAAGTTGTTGTCGTTGACGTGAAAAATAAATGGCTATATTGATGTTGATAATGGCGTTTTATTTTATTGGATTTTAGACCTACTATAACTTGTAAAGCACTGGCTAAAGCATGTGGATTACGAGTAAATTGTGTCGCGGTTGCATCTGCTAAATATTCTCTTTGCCTGCAAATCGCTGCTTTGATCATATCAGCCAAAATAGTACCAATTAAGCCATATATAATGCATATTAATCCTATTAGTACGGTAAATCCAAAAGGGTTATTTTTACTGGTTAACCCTTTTGAATTATGTACAGCATGATTAATTAATCCCTCACCTATTAAGCCTATAAAACTAATACCAAATATGCATGCGGTTAAACGATTATTTAAGCGTATATCGCCATTAACAATGTGACTGAACTCATGCGCGATAACAGCTTGTAATTCGTCACGTGTTAATTTTTCTAATGCGCCTCTGGTAACGCCTATTACTGCATCTTTACTATTGTTCCCTGCTGCAAATGCATTCACATTACGATGGTGTTTAAGTAAATAAACTTGAGGTGCCGTTGTATGCGCTGCAATGGAAATTTCTTCAACAATGTTGATTAATTGCTTTTCTAAAGGGTGGTAGGAATTTGGTTGAACAAGCTGGGCACCTAACTGTAGTGCGATTACACTGCCGCCTTGTTTTAGTTGCATATATTTAAACCCAACAGCAGACAAAATAATTGTGACCATTGAAATAGAGATAGTCCAATTGATCGGACTAGCGTATTGCTGTCGAAAAGCATGCCAGCCTTGATATAAAATAAGATCTAACTGTTGCAATATTTGTTTATCGCTTATGCCACCAAACAGCCATTGTGTGAGCCAAATAATGAATATTGATGCAGACAAAAATAATAAAGTTAGCCAAAAGCTATTACGTTTATTATTTTGTTGTTGTGCAAAAAAGTTTTTCACAGTGCGATTTTAGACCATTTTATGAATCGAATGATATAGATGGAGCTTTACTTTGTTGTTTTGGATTTTCTAGTATTAACAAAGATGCATTATCTGAATGACCAAAAGTGCTCGCAAGTAAATTTTGAGGAAAGCTTTGTTTGTAAGTATTAAAAACCATCACCTCATCATTATATGCTTGGCGAGCGAATGAAATTCGATTTTCAGTACTTGTTAATTCTTCATTCAATTGCGCGATGCTCTCATTTGCTTTTAAATCAGGGTAGTCTTCAATTGTTATCTGCAGTTGACCTAATGAGTTAGTCAATAATGATTCTGCATTTCCTAACTTGTTCATGAGGTTATTGCTTGGACCATTTTGTTTGATTGACTCTAAACAAGAAATGGCCTGATTACGTGCTTTAATCACGGTTTCTAAGGTTTGCTTTTCGTGAGACATATAACCTTTACAAGTCTCAACTAAATTAGGGATCAGATCATGGCGACGATGAAGTTGCACGTCAATTTGTGCAAAAGCATTATCTTTTAAGTTGTTATATTTAACCAGGTTATTGAATATAACAATGGCATAAAAAAACATTACGATTATAAATATTAATATAAGACTACTCATAAGGATCCTTGTTTGTTTTTTCTAAGTGTATTTCAAATATGGGGTTTGATGAAACTAATTCTTTTCCAAAGTATTATTTTTTATGAATTAAGTGACAAATACATGTTACTTTAATTTAAATATCTACAGATAGAATCAACTAATGAATCGATTTCATAACAAAACAGTTTTGATCACGGGTGCATCTGCAGGCGTAGGTGCACAAACAGCCAGAACTTTTGCAAAATTAGGTGCAAATTTAGTTCTAATCGCACGAGGGGAAGAAGCATTATATAAAATAGAGTCTGAACTAAAAAAAATTACACAAGTTTTAGCTATTTCAATGAATGTGACAGATTCTAAAAAGTGTGAAGAATTGATTAAGGAAGTCGATAATAAATTTGGTTCTATAGACGTACTCATAAATAATGCGGGTTTTCATGCTAGGGGTGATGTTGCTTCAAATAATCCTGATGATTTGGCGTGTATGGTTGATGTGAATCTTACAGCACCTATTTTTTTATCAAACTTGGTTTTACCTTCCATGATAAAAAATGAATTTGGAGCCATCGTAAATGTAGGTTCACTTGCTGGGCGCACCCCTTTGCAAGGTGCAGCGACATATTCAGCAACAAAAGCAGGGTTACGAGCATTCACCTATGCTTTATCTGATGAGGTGCAAGATACAAATGTAAATGTTGGATTAGTATCACCTGGACCTATAGATACAGGTTTTATCATGGAAGAAATTGATAAAGTAGAAGATATTGTATTTTCACAACCTATGAGCACAGTACATCAAGTTTCTGATGCCATTTTAACGGTTGCAAAAGGAGAGCGAGTAGAAATATCACTTCCTAAGTCAAGTGGTTACCTCACTGCAGTTTCATATCTATTTCCTCGTTTAAGAAGAGCTTTACGGCCAATCTTGTATAAAAAAGGGCGTAAAGCTAAAGAGGCATTTCGAAACAGAATTAACATTGATTAATACTAGAAATATACTCAATTGCAGTCATTTTATGATATGTCACATTTGAATGTAAAATGTGGCATGGCTCTGGATCTATAACCTCTACCGGAATATTGTATTGCCTTGCTGTTTCAATCGCCATTTGCGTGATATTTACACTAAATGAAGTGCCTATAAATACTATTTTTTCAGCCTGTAAAATTTGCTGCTGCGCTTTATTTATTTGGTAAAGTTCAGTATAAAACTCATCAAATAGCAATACATAGGGCTTTAAAGAAATATTCAGTTGTGGGCCTTTTTTACCAATTTTAAATAAATCGAGTAATGAAGCGGATAATTGCGTTTCATCAACTTGATGCCAAGGCGCGATAATTCTATCAACGGGTTCGCCTTGTTCATGGAATAAGGTCATTTCACTTATTCTGCCATGAATTGAGATATAGTTTTTATTACCTGCTTTACTATCAAGCCCATCAATATTCTGAGTAATAAGTTGTTTATCACTTAACCAGTGATGTACCTCGTTAGGGCCATGATGGCGATAAGTCACAAACCTATGGTAATACCATTTTAAAAACTCTTTGGGGCTATGTTCATACATGGCGCGAGTTGCCATTTGTTGTGGTGTATAGTTTTTACTACCTATGGTCCAAAAGCCATCTTCCCCGCGAAAGGTAGGGATGCCACTTTGTGCGCTCACACCCGCACCTGTGATATATAAAGTTGTCATATAAAAGTGTAATTAATTTGTATGTCACTAGCCTAATTAGAATCTAATATTTTAACAATATAAAATATTTTTAATTACCTATATATCAAAAGTTGAATTGAGCAAGTATATTGTATACAGTTTGTTGTTATTTAAA